>Ga0224495_10002746_pt1 | contig 11279 bp, 11 predicted proteins | sample SF_Jul11_sed_USG_FD_168128 | JGI IMG/M metagenome (GOLD analysis project Ga0224495, IMG submission 168128) | Sediment microbial communities from San Francisco Bay, California, United States - SF_Jul11_sed_USGS_4_1 | ecosystem: Environmental > Aquatic > Marine > Sediment | place: USA: California...
AGTGATTATGGATAATATGCTAAGGGATTGAGATTGATGAGGAAGCTAATTGGAGAAATCTATAGAGAAAAAGTCCTGTCTTTGCCTAAAAGGTCTTTGCGCAAGGTTGAATTGGATTATTCTCCTGAGAATCTGAGAATAGAAAAAGACCTTTTCGGCTGGAAACTATTCTATACGAGATATGGCAGAAAAGCAGAGTATTTCTTAGAATGCCACTCTGAAGAAGAAGCACGCTTTTTAAAGATATTTTTTGAGCTGGGATTAAAAGAGGTGCGAATTCCAAAAGACGAGGGATATTTAAAAAGCATCCTGCCAGAATTTGAAAAAGAAAAGAACAGAACAGATGAAATCCTTGATTCTTACCTTGAGACTATATTAAACCGTCATACCAGAGAACAACTTAAGCATGAAGTCTATCTGGAGGTTCTCGAGAGAGACTCATCTTCGCCTCCAGCAGAATAAACTATCGTGGAATAAAAATAAACATAGCATTGATATGATCAATGCGTTACCAGGTGTCCTGAAATGGAAAACATCACCCAATTACTTTTCACTTTATTTTTAATCTATTCCTCAGCCAAGCTTTTGGGAGAGATTTTTGAGAGGTTCAAACAGTCGGCGGTGATAGGGGAGATTCTGGCAGGAGTGATTCTGGGTCCCCAGGTTCTGAACCTTATCGGTACTTCGGAGATTTTTCCGGTTTTAGCAGAGATAGGGGTGATAATTTTGCTTTTCAATGTAGGGCTTCATACCAAAGTTGAGGAGATTATGAGGGTGGGTAAAAGCTCGTTGGTGGTGGCAGTCCTGGGTGTGGTCTTTCCCTTTGTACTCGGGTATCTTTACACACTAATCATAGATCATACCACAACAGAGGCGATGTTCATTGGTGCAGCTATGGTGGCTACCAGCGTGGGGATAACTGCCAGGGTTTTTGCAGACTTAGGTATTATAGAGTCAAGGGCAGCAAGGATTATACTGGGGGCAGCAGTGATAGATGACGTTATAGGATTGATTGTACTGGCGATTGTCACTGGCCTGGATAAAGGGACTTTATCTTTAGTTAAAATAGGGCTTATTACCTTAGAAGCAGCTGCATTTATAGTCTTTTTGATAATAGTCGGGCGAAGAATCGTTCACCGGGTTTTACCACGGGTATCAAAGTTTCGCACAAAAGATGCAGTTTTCTCTCTGGCTATACTTTTCTGCCTTTTACTTTCAGCAGTTGCCAGTTATATAGATTTAGCTGCCATAGTAGGAGCATTTTTAGCCGGGATGATCCTATCTGGGTTAAACCTGGAATTTAATTTATCAGTGAAAACTGAATCGCTATATAATTTCCTGGTGCCTTTCTTCTTTGTTATTTTAGGTACCTGGATCGATCTATCAATCTTTAGCCAACCTCAGCTTTTATGGGCAGCCTTGATCATAACTATTTTTGCTGTTTCAGGTAAGCTTTTGGGTTGTGGTTTGGGAGCTCTTAACCTGGGAAGTAAAGAGGCTTTAATTGTAGGGTTCGGAATGGTGCCTCGAGGAGAGGTTGGAATGATCATAGCCTCAATCGGTCTGAGAATGGGTGCAATAACCTCAGACCTTTACACGGTGATCATCTTTATGGTGATGGCTACCACCCTTATGACCCCTCCGATTTTGAGAAAGCTGGTCATGAGAAAACCTGAGGAGAAGCCTCAGGAAGGTGAAAAGATGAAGCCAGAATAATGAGGTTGAATTTTTTATAATGGTAGATAATAAAATAAAGTTTAATCTTTCAAAACTCAGATAATTTTGGAACCGGATAAGAAACTAAAAATAGCTTTAGGCACCCTTATAATTGTGATCGGAATCGGCACCCTGGGGTATAGTTTAATAGAGAGATGGGATATACTTACTTCTCTGTATATGTCTGTTATAACTATATCCACGGTGGGGTTTAAGGAGGCTTATCCTCTTTCTGTGACTGGAAAGGTCTTCACCATCTTTTTTGTCATCTTTGGCGTTGGGACTACCCTCTATGCCGTGGGAGCTGGAGCACAATTTATGTTAGAAGGGCAGCTCAGGAGTATCTTAGGGAGGAGAAAAATGAGCAAGAGAATTCAGGAGATAAAAGATCATTATATAATCTGCGGCTATGGGAAAGTAGGTCAGGAGATCTATAATGAATTTTCCAGCAGAAAAATACCCTGCATAGTGGTGGAGAAAGAACCGGAGATGGTGGAGGAGGCTATTAAAGATGGAGCACTGGTGGTGCAGGGCGATTCGACTGAGGATTCGGTTTTGGAGGAGGCCGGGATTAAAAGAGCCAGGGGATTAATCTCGGCCGTGGCATCTGAGGCGGATAATGTTTTCATCTCACTTTCCGCCAGGGTGCTTAATCCTAATATAATCATAGTGGCGCGAGCTGAGACCAGAGAAGCCGAGAGAAAGCTCTTAAGGGCAGGTGCAAATAAAGCAGTTTCTCCTCATTCCTTAGGAGGAACCAGGATGGCTCTGGCTGCCTTGAGGCCCCATCTGGTGGATTTTATGCAGGTAGCAACCTCGGGTGAGGGAGCTGATATAAGGATAGAGGAGTTAGAGATAAAAGATGGGAGCTTTCTTTCCAATACCAGCTTAAGAGAATGCGAACTCAGACAGAAGGTGGGGGTGATTGTTCTGGCAATACACAAAAAAGATGGTCAGATGCTTTCTGCCCCTTCTCCTGATTCAAAATTAGAACCAGGAGACATCCTTATAGCTATTGGCAAAACTGAAGACCTGGAGAAATTGGAGAATTTAGCCAGCAGTTGAATTTGGAATTATTTAATTCCCCCTACCTTTATGGGGAGGGTTAGGGAGAAGGGTAAATAAAAAGGAAATTTCGTAATCACCCTCCACCCACTCCCTACTATCGAGGGAGGTAATAAAAAGGAAACAATATGCCGGAGATAAGACAGAACAGAGCTACCAAGGAATGGGTTATAATAGCCACGGAAAGGGCTAAAAGGCCGGATGATTTTAAACCGAAAGAAAAGAAAAAAAGCCTCCCATCCTTTGATAAGGATTGCCCTTTCTGCCCGGGGAGTGAGCACCAGACTCCTCCGGAGCTTTTTTCTTATCGTAAAAGAGGAACAGAAAAAGACAAACCTGGCTGGTGGGTAAGGATAATTCCGAATAAATTTCCTGCTTTGATCTCCGAAGTGGAGCTTTCCAGGGTAACAGAAGGATTTTTCCTGAAGATGGAAGGCTTTGGAAGGCACGAGGTGATAATAGAATCCCCTGAGCATAACCTCTCCCTGGCGAATATGAGCTTAAAACAGGTGGAGGAGGTGTGTCTGGTTTACAGACAAAGATATATAGAGCTTTCCTCAGAGAAGAACATAAAGATGATTATCATTTTCAGAAATCATGGCTTGGCTGCTGGGACCTCCCTTTTACATCCTCATTCCCAGCTGATCGCCTTGCCCCTGGTCCCGACTCATATCAGACATCTTTTGGAGGAGGCTATGAGGTATTATGATGACCACGGTTATTGTGTCTTTTGCGATATGCTAAAAGAGGAGCTGGAATTCAAAAAAAGGGTCATTCTGGAGACAGAATCATTTGTTGCTTTTCAGCCCTTTGCCTCCAAGGTTCCATTCGGGATCTGGATTGTCCCTAAAACTCACAATGCTGGTTTTGGAAATATAACAGCAGATGAGGCTAAGGGATTAGCCTTTGTGCTCAGAGAAATCCTGGGAAGGATTTATTCGAAATTATCTGACCCGGATTACAATCTGGTCCTGCATACTGCTCCGATAACAGACTCGAATGAGGACTATTACCACTGGTATGTTCAGATCCTGCCCCGACTTTCCACACCGGCCGGTTTCGAGTTAGGTTCAGGTGTCTATATAAATACCACCCTGCCGGAAGAGACTGCGAATTTTCTTTCCAGTTAAAAAGGGGTTTTATGAGTAAGATTCTGCGATTATTAACATTGTGGGAAGTTATTTAGGAGGTTCTATCTATGAAGATTAAAGAAAATACCATACTCATTACTGGCGGAGCAACAGGCATTGGCTATGCGCTGGCATCTGCTTTCCTCGAAGCGGGGAACCAGGTTATAATTTGTGGAAGAAGGAAGGATAAACTAAAGGAAGCAGAAAAAAAATTATCGGGCATACAGGTCAGAATCTGCGATGTTACAGATTTTGTTGCCTGTGTGGAATTAATCGAATGGATGAAAAAAAATCACCCTTCATTTAATATGCTTATAAATAATGCAGGGATTCAGCAGATATTGGATTTCAAGCAAAAGGTGCCGGTTGAAGCTATATCAAATGAAATCACCACAAATTTTACTGCCCCTGCACATCTGGCTAATTTATCGATAAGGCATTTCAAAAAACAGAAGGAGTCCGCCATCATCAATATAACCTCTGGCCTGGCTTATATCCCCTTAGCGATTATGCCGGTGTATTGTGCATCGAAATCAGCCCTTCATACATTCTCTGTTTCATTAAGAGGTCAATTGAGAGATACAAATGTAAAAGTATTTGAGATTATTCCACCTATAGTTGATACTGAATTAGACAAAGGTTCACGAGGAAAGCGGGAACAGGGGGATAGGGGAATCCAGCCAAAGGAGGTAGCCACAGAGACTTTAAAGGCGCTGGAGAAAAACTTGTTCGAGCATCCTATAGGAATGGCTCGAAACCTGTATGCTGCGGCTCATAGCGACAAGGCTCTTTTTGTATTCAACAGAATGAACGGAGGTTAAAGATAATCTCAAGAGCATTTTTGTTGGTGCGGGAATTGGTTTTCCCGCACCAGAAGGACACATTCGGGAATTCCCCCGCCTGTGTCGGGGTCTTGACGACAATTCCCGAATGAAATAGAATTAAATATTCTGATATCAGATTATTATTATGAAAATTTTAGTTATCCAGAACTGTAAAACAGAGGGCATAGGGTTATATGAAGAGTATCTTAAAGAAAAAGGGATAGGTTATTATATTTTCCCTGCCTATACTGGAAAAAGATTTCCTCCAATAAAAATTTTCGATGTATTTATTGTCACTGGAACTCCAATTTCAGCTTATGAATTGCATAAGTATCGTTTCCTAAAGAACGAATGGAGATATTTAAAAAAGGTCATCCGATCAAATAAATCTTATCTGGGTATCGATTTTGGAGGACAATTACTGGCTCGATTGCTTGGAGCTAAAGTTAGAAGAAATCCGGTAATGGAAATTGGGGGATATGAGGTAAAGCTTACTTCTTTCGGTAAAAAGAATAGATTTTTCAAAGGATTTCCCGAAAGATTTCCAGTGTTCCACTGGCACCAAGATACATTCGACATACCCAGAGGGGCGAAATTGCTGGTTCAGGGAACTGATTGCAAAAACCAGGCGTTCAGCTATAGTAGAGCAATTGCCTTACAGTTCCATCTTCAAGTTACTTCCAGAGAAGCTGGTATCTGGACAGATAATTACAGGAAGGAGCTAAAAAGAGTTAATAAGACCAAAGAACAAGTGGTGAAAGAAGTTCAAACCAGGGAAAAGAAGATGAAAAAACTTGCATTCTTGCTATTGGATAATTTTCTTAAAAGATGATTGAAGAAGGTAGCCTAAAAAATCAATTTGCAGTAGCTCAATTTATGAGAAAATTTTACAGCATTGACCTCACCTTTGGCAGGATATTACGAAAAAAGAGAATTTATGCAGGAAAGTAACAAAGGATTGGAAGAAGATATTATAGTTGAGGAGAAAATAAGTTCGGCTGAGGAGAGATTTGAGCTCTGGAGAGGAAGAGTTGGTCTATTTTTAGGTCCTGCTCTTTTCTTTCTGGTTTTAATATTGCCTTTTCCTGCTCTAAGCGCATCTGCTCACAAGCTCTTAGCAGTTTTAGCTCTGATTATAACCTTCTGGATAACTGAGGCTATTCCCATTCCGATATCAGCCCTTTTGGGAGCGGTTTTGTGCGTTGTTTTAGGGATTGGCAAAGATAAAGAGGTCTTAGCACATTTTGCTGACCCTATAGTGTTTCTCTTCATCGGAAGTTTTATCCTGGCTGAGGGGATGAAGGTTCATGGCCTGGATAAGAGGATTGCTTACAGAATCCTTTCCTCTGTCTGGATAAAGAACAAAACCTCAAGGCTCCTCTTAGCTATTGGTTTTATATCTGCAGCTATTTCGATGTGGATTTCAAATACGGCTTCGACCGCTATGATTTTTCCGATAGCACTGGGGATTTTGAGGTCTTTAGAGGAGCTTGAAGGGAAAGGCGCTAAGGAGGTTTTCTCAAAATATAATACCGGCGTAATGCTCACCGTTGCTTACGCAGCTTCTATCGGCGGGATTGCCACACCAGTGGGCACTCCTCCGAATTTAATCGGAATCGGGATGATTCAAAATCTATTGGGTTACAAGATAACCTTTTTTAAATGGATGCTCTTTGCCCTGCCGATTACCTTAATTACCTTCATAGTCTTGTATTTTTTAATCCGGGCACTTCATCCGACTAAGAGGAAAACTTTGCATCACATAAGAGAATATGTAGAGCAAAGAAGAAAAGAACTGGGTCCTTTAAGTCCGGGTGAAAAAAATGCCTTAATTGCCTTCCTCTTTGCAGTTACCCTCTGGATTTTACCCGGATTTTTAGCAATATTTTATGGCTCTGAGGCTAAGGAGTTGAAATTTTTCTCCACTCATTTGCCAGAGGCAATTGTGGCTTTGCTGGCTGCCTCTTTGCTTTTTATTTTGCCCACTGATTTCAAGAAAAGAAAATTCACCTTAACCTGGAAAGAGGCAGTAAGAATTGACTGGGGGACTATACTTCTTTTCGGTGGAGGGCTGACTTTAGGAAGTCTTATGTTCTCGACCAGATTGGCTGAAGCTATTGGAAATAGTTTAATGAGTCTTTTGGGGACAGGTTCTCAATGGGGGATTACAGCAATTGCCATAGGCCTGGGGGTTATAATGAGCGAAACAACTTCTAATACTGCTTCTGCTAATATGGTGATTCCGGTGATGATTGCCATATCCCAGGCTTCCGGGGTAAGTCCACTCCCTCCGGCCTTAGGTGCCTGCCTGGGCGCATCTTTCGGGTTTATGCTGCCAGTCTCCACACCTCCAAATGCCATTGTATATTCATCAGGAATGGTCCCGATAACCAAGATGATTAGAGCCGGAATCTTTTTTGATATCTTGGGTTTTTTGATTATACTTGTGAGTTTGAGAGTTCTCTGCCCGATTCTGGGTTTGATGTGATTGAGTTATTTGAAAAATCAGTTCGTGGTGAGAACCTTTTAGGTTCGCTTAGGCGAGGCTAAAGCCTCGCACTACGAAACGTATGACTTAATAACGACCACCCCCAATGAATTGGGCAACTACAAATAAAAAAAGTTTAAGAGTTTAAAAAGAACCTCACCCTGACCCTCTCCTAAAAGGAGAGGGGAATTGCAGTGCAAGTCAAATCAGGCCAGACAGAAAAAGACATTAAGAGATACAAAACCAAAAGATGGAGGAACTATGGAAACTAAAATCTATAAGTTAGAGATGCCAAAAGATACAAATGTTATCTTAGGACAGACCCATTTTATCAAAACAGCAGAGGATCTGTACGAGGTTTTAGTCAGCTCAGCTCCCGGGATAAAATTCGGGCTGGCTTTCTGTGAGGCATCCGGTCCCTGTCTGGTTCGCTCTGAAGGCAACGATGAGGAATTAAAAAAACTGGCTGAAACTTGCGCTTTTGAGATCGGGGCAGGGCACAGTTTTATCATCTATATCAAAAATGCTTTTCCCATAAATGTTTTGAATGCAATAAAGAACTGTCCGGAGGTCTGCAATATATTCTGCGCTACTGCAAACCCGGTAGAGATTATAATGGCAGAGACAGAACAGGGCGGAGGAATTTTAGGAGTTATCGACGGGTTTAAATCCAAAGGGATAGAGAAAGATGAGGATGTAAAGCACAGAAAGGAGTTTCTGCGTAAGATAGGCTATAAGTTATGATCGAATATAAAAACGGAATACATATTAAAGATTTGCTTTTCTGGTTAGATGCAAAGAAGAAGACCGATTTTTCCTTTATCTCCCACGCCCATATCGACCATGTTGCCAGGCATAAGGAGATTCTGGCAACCGAGGAGACAAAGGCTTTATACGAGCATCGCCTGGGAAAGGTTAAGGCTATAACTTTAGGTTACCATATCCCTAAAAAGGTCAAAGGGATAAAAGTTGAGCTTTTTCCATCCGGGCATATCCTGGGCTCTGCCCAGATTCTGCTTGATTTAGCCGGGACGAGGATCGTCTATACTGGTGATTTCAAATTAAGAAAAAGCCTGACTGCAAAAAGAGGGGAAATTAAGAAGTGTGATATTCTGATTATGGAATCGACCTTCGGATTGCCAAGGTATGTTTTTCCTCCAGCAGAGGAGATTTATTACAGGATTATTGACTTCGTGGAGAAGGCTCTGAATCAGAGAAAAGTGCCGGTGATTTTAGCTTATTCTTTAGGAAAGGCTCAGGAGTCTATAAAACTTCTGGGTGATAAAGGCTTCAGGTTGTCCCTGCACGGTACGGTTTACAATTTGGTAAAAATCTACGAGGAGTTCGGGGTGAAGTTTAAAAATTATGAAAAATATCATCCTGAAAATCTTAAGGGTAAAGTCTTGATTACTCCTCCCTGGACCCGAAATCACAAAATGGTGCAGGAGCTTCCTCATAAAAGAATCGCTTTTTTGACTGGCTGGGGTATGGATAACGGAGCAAAATACTCCTTTAGAGCAGATGAGGTTTTTCCTTTATCAGACCACGCGGATTTTAAAGAGCTTCTGGAATATGCCAAAGAGTCTAATCCGGAGAAGATTTACGTGGTGCATGGGTTTAAGGAATTTGTGGAACATCTGAAAAAATTGGGGTTTGATGCAGAGGAATTAAATGAGGGGACAAGGTTTGATAAAAATTTTAATAAGGAGATTTTGGTGAATTATGATTTGTTTAGATAATAAAAACAATGACGAATGACGAATATCGGATAAAATGTAGGGGAGAGGCTTGTTGAGCTTAGCGAAATCCCGCTTTGCGGGGTCCCCTCCCCTTTTTTGTGGGCGTATAGAAAGAACGTTATTCAGACCGTTCAAGAATTGCGAGTGCTATATGAAGTTTCCTCCTGACAGTATTTAGGAGTCCCCATTTCGCTATGATTATGGTTTAATACATTCAAGAGACGACATCTGATCATTCTCTATGCCATAATCTTTAACCCACCTATAAACACCAGGTCCAAGTTCTTGAGCATATGGTATTCCACGATTTTCGTGCCTGAAAAATCTCCATGTACCTTCTAAAATGACGAATGATGAGACCTCATCATTTAGAGAGTTGTCTTCTCTATGGTTGAGATACAGCTCTGAATCGAATATGTGTCTGTGGTGCCCACGTAAGTCTCGATGTTTAAATAAAATGATGTGCCCTGCCATATTATTGTCACCTCCTTTCACGTTTCTGTAAAATAATTTTATTTGCCAAAGTAGTCACATATTAGCAAGTTCGTAGGTACTTTAAACTTGCGGGTCGCTTATTCCGTCTAAACTAAAGAGGATGAGAAAAGCAACCACTTAGCCCTGAAAAGCATATAATGTTTAATTATTCTTCTTAAGTATAGTTCTTTGGAATATATTTAGCAAGGATTTTTTGGGAAAAATAGATTAAACAGAAACCCACGTTGAGGGCAACATGGGTTTACCGGTTAAAAACTATGATAACATATGAAAGATAATAAATGAAAAGTTAATGTAGGGACAGAACATCGTTCTGTCCTGTATTCAGATATTTTATGAGTGGAATAAGAAATAAAAGATAAAACAAGAAAAACCCCGAAAAATAATTTACCTTTATTCAAGAGACACCCCTTTCTTCCTATAGTAATTAATAAGTGCACCATATCCTTTTGGATTATTAGAAATAAACAACAATTTCCCATCTTTTAGCATATGATAATAAGCACTGAAACCGTCATTCTGCGGTTTAACTCCCTCTCTGGGAGGCTCCTCTATACCCAGACCAATGCTGTTTTCACCTACTCTTGGAGGAACTGCTATAAAGGAACCTCTTAAGGTATCACCCTTGGCAACAGGTCCGGGAATCATCTCAAAGCTGATGTTAGGACCATCACGGGTTACTATTTTCAAACCATAAGGATAATCAACCTTGGTTACGACCCGGTAATTAACTATCGAGGTGTCGTTCAAAGAGAGAGGGGGAGTTATGTGGAAAAGATTGGTTACATAAGTGCCACCAAATTTTACGTATATCTCCTTATCAGTTATAAGTGGATGATTGGGTAAATCTTCCTTTGGGAAAATACCTTGATCTGAGAGATGAACTAATTCCCCATTTTCATTAAAAGCAAAATCTATGAAGGTTTCAAAACTTCCTCCTATTATGTGTATACAGTATTTACCAATATCTCTCGGAACTATGGCAATTGTTCCCTCATAGATTTCACCCTTTTTAATAGGATATAGCCACCGGGGCTCAACGAACGGAGTATAGTCCAGAACATTTTCATTAGAAGATACCTTAAAGAGGGGTCCCTCTTTATAAATGGGATGAGTCCCAACACCAGCGGACTTCTTTTCCCAGCAGGATTTTAACTTCACATAAATATTGGATGGTTTAGTTAATTCTGGCAAAGGGTCAAACCTTATCTGCCATAAATAGGTGTCCCATCCATCACATGAGTCCACAGGCAGGTCCCATTTGTACTCGAAAACCTGTTTTATCTCCTGCTTGGGTTTTGGATGGTTTTTATCATGTGGTTTTCCGTTTAGGTATATTATATCCTCATCGGAGGAATTCAAACCAAGCGAAACCCAAAAAGCCCCGAGGGTAATTGCTAAAATAATCAAACCCACACTAAATATTTTTTTGTTACTCATAACATTTCACTCCTTAAGACTTTTGGTTTATTCTTTGGGGATAATCTCTTTAAATTTACTTTTTTATCTAGTTGAAGAAATTCTATTAACATAAGCCCGCTTGACACTGTCATTTTTATTAAAAATTTTATTACTGATATAAGAATAAAACTGCCAAAGCTGTTGGTCAAGTAAAATTTAAAATATTTATGCTCTACGGGAATTCGTAGCGTCGGGATTCATGTCCGACGAAACAAGAACCAATCCATGCAAAAGCAAGCTTTTGCACTCCCAAAAAATTTCCCTACGTTGAGGGAAACATGAGGTTACCGGTTAAAAACTATGATAACATATGAAAGATAATAAATGAAAAGTTAATGTAGGGACAGAACATTGTTCTGTC
>Ga0224495_10002747_pt1 | contig 11273 bp, 11 predicted proteins | sample SF_Jul11_sed_USG_FD_168128 | JGI IMG/M metagenome (GOLD analysis project Ga0224495, IMG submission 168128) | Sediment microbial communities from San Francisco Bay, California, United States - SF_Jul11_sed_USGS_4_1 | ecosystem: Environmental > Aquatic > Marine > Sediment | place: USA: California...
CGCTCCTCACAATTTTATTTTATCATTGACGGGGTCCCCTAGCCAGAAAGACCCCACACCCGCTATGATTGCCGGGTCAGGGGGTTTAGAGGCAACCCGGCATCCAAGACGCATCAGGAACTACTCAGACCACCCGTGTCCAGACTCCACGGAACCGCTGCCGTGCGAGTGTCGCTCATCTTTACTGAAAGGCCTGAAACGATGCCAAACAAGGGCAAGGGAAACAACAAATCCAACCACCGCCACCGCTATGTCATCAACCAACTGGAAAAGGAGGAGTCCTGGCGGCTGTTCCGCATCATCGGGGAGTTCGTGGAGGGTTTTGATATCCTCCCCAATTACCTGCCCGCGGTGACGGTGTATGGCTCGGCGCGCACCCAGCCGGGAATGCCCGATTACGAAACCGCGCTCACCCTGGGGCGCCGTCTGGCGGAATGCGGATACACCGTCATCACCGGCGGAGGGCCGGGGGCCATGGAGGCGGCCAACCGGGGCGCTCATGAAGCCGGGGGCAATTCCATCGGCCTCAATGTGGAACTGCCCCGGGAGCAAAAACCCAACGCCTTTCTGAACCTGAGTCTGAGTTTCCGCTATTTTTTCGTGCGCAAGGTGATGCTGGTCAAGTACGCCACCGCCTTCATCCTGCTCCCGGGCGGCTTCGGCACCCTGGACGAAATGTTCGAGATTTTAACCCTCGTTCAAACCCATAAGGTGGCCCCTTTTCCCATCGTCATGCTGGGCAAGGACTACTGGGGTGGGCTGGTAACCTGGATGAAAAAGGAAATGTTGAGCCGGCACCTGATCTCCCCCGAGGACATGAATCTGTTCCATGTTACCGATGATGTGGAGGAGGCCATCCGGCTGGTCGAGGCCTTCTCCACCGCCAAGGATGCGGGAACCCCTCCCTGAGGGAGAACCCTGGGCTCCGTTCCCGCAAATAACTGGCTCCGTCCTTTAAAGGCGTGATACTCAAAAATAACAGCACCTCCAGGGGCGCGGCCCCGCTTTTTCACCCGGGAGATGGTCCGGAATGAAACCACCCGTCCCCAGCACCGAGGATCTCCTCCCTTCCCAGAACACAGCGTCCACGGACGCGCCGCATGCCCCCGCCGGTGAACATCCCATGATCCTGCTGGAGCAGGTCGTCATGCGCTTCGGGTCACGGGCGGTTCTGGATGGACTCAACCTGTCGGTTCCCCGGGGGCGCATCACCGTGGTCATGGGGGGCTCCGGACACGGCAAATCCACCATTCTGAAGCTCATCGTGGGCTTTATGCACCCCGATGCCGGGCGAATCCTGGTGGATGGCGAGAATGTGCTGGAGATGAACGCCGAAGAACGGCAGCGTGTGCAGAAAAAAATCGGGATGTCCTTTCAATATTCCGCCCTGTTTGACTCCATGAGTGTCTATGAAAACGTGGCCTTTCCGCTGCGCGAGCATACGAAACTGCGGGAGGATGAAATCCGCGACCGGGTGGCCGATGTGCTGGGAAAGCTGGGCCTGCCCGGGGTGGAGGACAAGATGCCCTCCGATTTGTCCGGGGGCATGAAAAAACGGGTGGGGGTGGCCCGGGCCATCATGCTGCAACCCTCCATCATGCTCTTCGACGAACCGGAATCCGGTCTTGACCCCATCACCACCACCTCCATTGGTGAACTCATCATGGAAATGCGGGACACCTTTGGCATCTCCTGTCTGGTGATCTCCCACCATCTGGAGAACACCATGCACATCGGCGACAAGGTGTGCATGCTCTACAAAGGACGGATCATAGCCGAAGGTTCCCCGGATGAACTGCGCGACAATCCAGACCCGGTGCTGCAACAGTTTCTGCATGGCCGCGCCCATGGCCCCTATTAGCCTTTTCAAGCCGGAGTATTCCGCGCCATGGATATTCATTCGGTTTTGAACGCCATTGCAGCCTGGCCGGCGGGTGTGGTGTATCCGACCCTATTCGTCCTGGCGGTGGTGGAAAATCTTTTCCCACCCTTCCCGGGGGATACCGTGGTCCTGTTCAGCGGGTATCTGGCAGGCACGGGGCGGCTTTCCCTTCCCGGGGCCTTTCTGGCGGCATCCGTGGGGGCCTGGGTCGGGTTCGCACTCTTGTTCGCTCTGGCCCGGGTGCTGGGCCGCGACTGGGTAAATCGCCATATCCGGCCCCGGGTCACCCCGCGCACCTGGAGCGCCGCGGAGTCCCGGTTGACCCGGTATGGCTTATGGATGGTGCTGGTCAATCGCTTTTTGGCCGGTTTGCGCTCCATTATCGCCCTGGTGTGCGGCGTGATGGACCTGCCCGCCCTGCCCGTATTGGCCCTGGCCGCCGTGAGCAGTCTGCTCTGGAATGCCCTGTTGCTGGGCGGGGGGTTTCTGGTTGGGGAGGACTGGGAACGGCTCAGCCGGTGGTTGTCCGCCTATAATCTGCTGGTTCTCCTGGTGCTGGCTTCCCTGGGGCTTCTAGGGCTGATAGTCTGGGTGGGGTATAAGAACCGCCACTCCGGGGAGTGAAACGCTGGCATCCATTGGGCATCCCGAGGAAGAACCATGCACGAGGACATCACCCGACTGTTTCCCGTAATTTCCGGCGGCCTGGGGCAACAGATCATGGCCACCGCCGAGCTTCGCACCGCCCAAACCGGCACTGTGCTGTATGAAGAGGGGTTTCCCTGTCCCATGGTGCCCTTTGTGCTCAAGGGCGTGATCCGGGTCTATAAGCTGGGGGAAACGGGACGGGAGATCACCCTGTACCGGGTGGAGGCGGGCGAAATCTGCATCCTGTCCAGCACCTGCGCCGTTTCCAACACCAGTTCACCCATACCGGCCGTGGCTGTGGTGGAATCGGATGTGGAAATGCTGGCCGTGCCCACTCATGTGTTCCGCAAACTGCTCAACGAGCATTTTGAATTGCAGCAATTCATCAACCGCACGTTGGCCGTTCGTCTGGCGGAAATGATGATGGTGGTGGACGAGGTGGCCTTTGGACGGGTTGATCTCCGTCTGGCGGAACGGCTGGCCCGGGCCGCGCACAAGACCCCGGATCCCACCATCACCACCACCCACCAGGAATTGGCCGTGGAGCTGGGCTCGGCGCGCGAGGTCGTGAGCCGCATCCTGAAGGATTTTGAGCGCAAGGGTCTGGTGCGGCTGGGCCGGGGCCGCATTGAGGTGCTGGCCCCGGAAACCCTGGCCCACCTGGCGGAAAACCGCGCACACTAACCCCCCCTCTCCCCAGGGTGGGTTCCCTCCCCTTCACCACGCCAGGGCATAGGAGGGGAACACCTCGGATTTCTCCCCGCGCGGGTCACAGCCCGCTTCCAGCCATCCCGGCGCATCGTCCTTCGCCACCGCCAGCAGATAGCCCTCGTTCCAGTCCCCGGAGACCTCCAGGTCATGGCCGCGTCTGGCCAACTCATCCAGGGTGGCCTGGCCCACGCGGGGCTCGATGCGCAACCGGTTGGGAATGAAGTCGTGCGGGGCGAAGAAGCCCGGGAAGTGCTCACTGCTGAACTTCGCGCTCTCGATGGCCGCCTGAACCGACATGCCAAAATCCGCCCGCGCCAGAAAGAACTGGAGCATCCACTGATCCTGCTGGTCGCCGCCCATGCTGCCGAAGACCATCCAGGGCTTGCCCTGGCGGTAGGCCAGCGAGGGACTGATGGTGGTGCGGGGACGTTTGAAGGGGGCCACCACATTGGGGTGGTGATCCGGCCCCAGATAGAAGGTCTGCATGCGGTTGCTCAGGGGAAAGCCCAGGGCGGGGATCACCGGCTGGTTGCGAATCCACGCGCCGCTGGGCGTGAACGCGGCCATGTTGCCGTCCTTGTCGATCACGTCCACATGCACCGTGCCGGGCCCCCAGGCGCGGCCCGCCAGCACGGCTTCCGGGGCCAGCAGGGCCTTGCCGCCCCGGGGGTCGCCCGGGCGCAGCTCCGGGGCGGCTTTGCGCATATCCATCAACGCGGCGCGCAACTGCCCGTACTCCTTGGACAGCAGAGCCGCCAATGGGACATCGACCTGAGCGGGATCGCCATAATACTGCTCCCGGTCCGCAAAGGACAATTTGATGGCTTCCACCACGGTGTGCAAATAGTCCGCGCTATTGTGCCCCATCGCTTTCAGGTCGAAATTTTCCAGAATGGACAGCGTCTGGAGCAGCACCGGTCCCTGATTCCAGGGGCCGCATTTGAACACGGTGGTGTCGCGGTACGCCAGCCGGGCGGGTTCTTCCAGGCGGGTTTCAAAGCGCTCCAAATCCGAACGGCGCAGGAGGCTGTCGTGTTCGCGGGCAAAGCGGTCCACCTCGGCGGCCACATCACCCCGGTAGAATTCATCCCGCACGGCGCGCAATCCCTTTTCCCGGGAACGGCCCGCCTTTTTCTCAGCCGCAACCAGGGCCTCGAACAGTGCGGCCTGGGCCGGATTGCGCTGCTCCGCCCCTTCCGCGGGCACCTTGCCCCCGGGCAGATACAGCGCGGCGGAGCCGGGCCATTGGGCGCGAAATTTGTCCGCCAGATCCGATAGGCCGAACTTGGGCTGGCCTCGCAGCCCCTTGTGCACGGGGAAGCCCTGCGCCGCATAATTCCGCGCAGCCTGACTTACCTCGGCGAAGCGCAACCGGCCGAATCGCTCCAGCACCGTCAGCAGCGCGTGAAACACGGCGGGCACCCCGGCGGTAAGCATGCTCTCCGGGGGAATGTCCGTCAGTCCGCGATCCAGAAACGCCTGCGGGGTCGCCAATTCCGGCGCGGCGGTGTTTCCGTTCACGCTGACCACCTTGCCATCGGAGGCCATGCGAATGAGCATGGGACACTCTCCGCCCAAGGTGAACATATTGGGGTTTACCACATTCTCCACCAGGGTCGCGCACACGGCGGCATCGACGGCATTGCCCCCGTTTTTCAAGCAGTCTGCGGCCGCCTGAGCGGACAGGTAGTGCTCGGTGGCCACCGCGCCGTTGCGGCCCAGCAGCCGGGGGAAATAAGGATTGCGTCCGGTATTCTCGATTCCAAAAGAGCGGGTGCTCATGCAAAACTCCAGGTCTGCCGGCAAGAGTCTCCAGGACCGCTGCGGCACGGAAAAAGTGGGCGGGCAGGTGCAGACCCGCTGTGGGAAAGTCCTATTTATGGATTGGGACGCGCCGGAGTGCAAGCATCGGTCCGGCGCGCAGGGGGACCGGGCTAAGCTTCCAGCCGTTTCACCAGGTTTTCCGCAATGAGGCGAAAGGCTTTGGCGCTCAGGGAGTCCGGATGGGAGACGCTGACAGGCTTGCCCGAATCGCCGCCCTCACGCACCAGCATCTCGATGGGGACCCGGCCTAGAAAGGGGATGTTGTTCTGGCCGCTGGCGCGTTCCGCATTGCCCTTGTCAAATATCGCCGTCTCGGTGCTGCAGGAGGGGCAGATGAACGCGCTCATGTTTTCCACCATTCCCAGCACGGGGACTTCCACCTTGCCAAACATGGTGATGGCCTTGACGGCATCCAACAACGCCACGTCCTGCGGGGTGGAGACGATCACCGCACCCGCCAGTTCCAACAGCTGACTCAGGGAGAGCTGCACATCGCCGGTGCCCGGGGGCATATCGATGATCATGAAGTCCCCGCCGGGCCAGCGCGTATCCCGCAGCAGTTGATCGATCACCTGATGCACGATGGGTCCGCGCCAGATGGTGGCCGCGGCTTCCTCCACCAGATTGCCGATGGACAGCAGGTTCAGCCCGTATTTTTCCAGGGGCTTGATGCCATTGTCCGAGGCAAACAGGGGCTTGGCGTTGCGCATGCCCATCATGATGGGCACGCTGGGCCCATAAATATCCGCGTCAAACAGGGACACCTTGTGACCCATCTGCGCCAGATTCACCGCCAGATTCACCGCCACGGTGGATTTTCCCACACCCCCCTTGCCGCTGGCCACGGCGATGACGGCGGAGTAGTCCTGCAAATACGCTTGACGCTCCGGGCGCTGGGGTGCGCGAGGTTGACCCCCCTGAGGGGCTCCATGCGTATGGCCCCCTTGAGGTCCCGGGGCGGCCGCGGGTTGATCCCCCGCCATGCGCACCGACACTTTGGCGATCCCCGGAATCTCCGTCAATCGCTGCTCCAGCTGCCTGGAGACGCGCTTGCGTACGGTGGGGTCGGGTGGCAGGGCCAGGGTGACAGTGACGGAATCGCCATTGACCACGCACTCGGTCACCGCTTCCGCTTCCAGCAAATGCTGCTCGGTACCTTCGATGATGATTTCAGTGAATGCTTTTTCGAACTGTTGTTCCAGAGAGGCCATGCGGTCTTTCCCTCGCTTCGAGTGAGGCCGGGGCCGCGGGGGGCGCTTCCGGCAGGGGTGTTCGGCGCCCATGCGGGGGCCCGGTTCCGGCGGAGCGGCCACGGGGATGGGAGACCCTGGGCCCGGGGTTTATTCCAGGCCATTCCACCTCACAGGTTTCTTCCCCATATGCGCCGCTGGGTATATCTGCTAATTTTATCCTTGATTCCATCATTCAGGCAAACCGAATTTATTCTCCAGGGTAGTACGGCATTCCCATGACCGATTTTGAACACGCCACGGAGACCCTGACCCCCCCCAAGCCACTCGCCTGTGACCCATCCTTGCCCGGTGCGCGCATACAGGGGGTCTGGCAGCCGGGGGAAGACCGGCTGGTGCTGGAAACCCACCACCCCGGCCACGGCACCGCCTGGTGGCTGTTTTCCCTGGATGCGGAGCAGACCCGGCTGGCCCGGCTGAGCCGAAAAGAAACCCGGGGCGGAGCCCCCCCCGCGTTTTGCCTGTGGCTGCGCAGCCGCTTGACGGGTGGACGGGTGGACGGGGTATTCCTGCGCCACCCCCAAGTGCTGGAACTTCGGATCGAAAAGGGCGAGGAGGCGTTTTTGCTGCGCCTGGAGTTGAACCGGCGGCTCTCCAACCTGCTGCTGCTGGATGCCGAGGAGCGGCTGCTGATGGCCATGCGCCACCCCGCGCTGGCGGGTCGCACCCTGGGCCGCGGCCAACCCTATGTGCCCCCGCGCCGCCTGTATCCCTACCCCGCCGGAACGCCCCTGGAACGCCGCTACCCCGCGCTGGAGGCGGACGCCTCCCGCGAGCAGGAAGCCTGGTGGCGCCTGCAGCATGCGCGCACCGAAGCCCCGCCCTCCGCCCATCCGGCCCAGGCCGCCCTGCGCCGCGCCCGCCAGGAGCATAAAAAACTGGCCAAACGCATGACCCACCTGACTCAGGACCAGGCGCACTCCGCCCAGGCCGAGGGTCTCAAGCATCAGGGAGAATTGCTGCAGATTCACCGCCATCTGCTGTCGCCGGGTTTGACCGAGGTGGAACTGCCCGACGTGTTCGCCCCGGAGCAGCCGCGGGTGCGAATTCCCCTGGATCCAACGCTGGATCCCAGCCAGAACATCGAGCGCTACTTCCGGCGCTACCGCAAGGCCCGGGACTCCGCAGCCCCGGTGGCCGGACGCCTGGAGGACACCCAGGACGAACTGGAGGCCCTGGACGCTCTGCTGGCCGCCCTGGAGCTTGCGGAAAGCGAGGCGGACTTAAAACAGGTTGTGCTGAAATTTCCCTGGGCGGCCCGGATTCTCGCGCCTCCGGCGCCCAAACCCTCCGCGGCAAGCAAGGGCGCGGGCGCTCCGGGTTCCGGGGGTGAGGAGGTCATGACCCGTCTCAGCGCGGATGGACTCACCGTGCTCGTGGGGCGAAACAAGGAGGAGAACGACCGCGTGACCTTCCGGCTGGGCAACGGACGCGACTGGTGGTTTCACGTGCAGGGCCTTCCCGGCAGCCATGTGCTCGTCAAGACCCCCGACGGCGCGCTGCCGCCACCCAAGACGCTGCGCGAGGCGGCCTGGTTGGCCGCGTATTACTCCACGGGGCGCGGCCAGGGCAAGCTGGACGTGGACTACACCCAGCGCAAACACGTCCGCAAGATCAAGGGTGCGGAGCCGGGGCAGGTCACCTACGCGCAGAACAAGACGATTTATGTGGATGTGGCGGATGAGCAGGCCAAGGCCGTGCTGCATCGCACTGTGGATGCGGTGGCGGCTCCGGGGGAGTGAGAACAACCCCGCGACCGGATTCCGCTCATTGTTCCCCACCCCCCAGCAGCGCCTCCCAACCCGGAAACGCATCCCCGGGCGACCCCGGCCCCGGCAGCAGGGTGTAGTCCCGGCCCGGCTCCGCCCCCCGGCGCAGCGGATTGCGTGTGGCCTGGGCTCCGTGGGCGGCATCCACGAAGCGGAACGGCAGATGCCCGTCGCGCCCCGGCGGAATGCCCAGACGCGTGGTGCGGATCACCCTTGCGGGGGCATGCCCCGCCTCCAGGAGTTCCAGCCGCCCCGGTTCAAAGCTGCGCCCGTCCCACTCCGGCACGCGGAGTCCCAGGGCGCGGCAGAGCAGGGTTTGCCCGGAACAGAGCCTGGTTTCCGGCCGCACGGCGCCGGAAGGCAGCGGATTGCGCCGCCGCATGCGCTCCACCAGCGTCACCTGATCCTCCCCGGGCAGGGCATGGGGCACGGCGGCTTTCACCAGCACAGCATTGCCCGCGCCCCGGCAGGACACATTGAAGCTGTCTCCGCCCCGGGCATAATACATGTAGATCGTGCCCGGGGGGGCGAACAACGCCCGGCGTTTTTCGGTGAATCCCAGGGAGGCATGGCTGGCCCGGTCCCACTGGTAATAGGCTTCCGTTTCGATAATCCGCGCGCGCAGCCACACGCCGTTCACCCGGTGACTCAGCACCGTGCCGAGCAGCGCGCAGGCCACCACCTGGGGGTCGCGGTCAAAGAACTCGGAACCGATGTGTTGTGCATCCATGGCGGGGGCGCGGGCGACTGAGCGTGAAAAAGGCCGCTGAAACCACTCCGCGGGTTCAAGCCCCGATGCCGGGCGGTGGCATTTTGGTCGTGATGGGTTCACTCATCACCGCGGGCTCCCCTTCAGTGTGAGCGGCAGTGCGGGACGCCGGCACGCGGCATCCTGTCTGACGCATTCAGGTGGAGACTCCCAGACGGGGCAGCAACCAGGCGTTCAGCCAAATATAGACGACCAGCATGCCTAGGCCCATCACAAAATCCGGCATCGGAACCTGTCTCCTGGAGCTAATTTAGCCGCTATAAAGAACCCCGCCGACTCTCCCCAGGGCGGGGCAGGAGCGGGCGGGGCCGTGAATTGCGCCTGCCGATGCGCCTAGGCGTTGGCCGCGGCGGGCATGGGAGCCGCCAGGGCCTTGTTCAGCATGGCGACATACTCGCTCTTGGGGTAGGCCCCCACGCGCATATCCACCACTTCATTGCCTTTGAACACGGCCACCGTGGGGATGGACATGATCTTGAGGGCGCCCGCCACTCCCTGGTTATCGTCCACGTTCAGCTTGCCCACCTTGGCTTTGCCCGCGAATTCCCCGGCCACCTCGGCGATGGTCGGTCCCACCGCTCGGCAGGGACCGCACCAGGGCGCCCAAAAATCCACCAGCACCGGCACTCCGGCTTCCACCACTTCAACCATAAAATTCTCGTCCGTCAATTCCAATACCGTCTTCAGTTCTTTGTCGCTCATGTGTCCTCTGGGGGGGCGCATTCGGCCCCGCTCGGGGTTTTGGTCTGCCAGAGGGCATCACCCCCGGGGACCAGAAATAAGCCAACGGCGCACAGCGCGGGCCTGCACCTGTTCCGCGTGGGGCGTATCCGCCAGGCATTGTGTCAATTCCACTCTACCGGCGGACGACGGAGCGTACAGTGAGAAGTTTACACAAGACGGAAGGCGCCTTTTTTTCCCCGCAACCTATCACCCCACGGGAGTGGGGGGCGTCACGCTGTGGGTGGCCGCGCAGGCGAGGAGATCGGCCCAAACCGGGGGCTCGATCTCAATGCCGTTCTTCTGGCGTTCGGCGCGGTGGGCGGCTTCGTATTCTCCCGGCACCTGCACCGGGGGCGCGCCGGGCTTCACGGGCGTCTCGCGCAGATAGGCCAGGTAGGCCCGCAACTCCTTCTCGTATTGCTCCCGGGGCAGAAACGCGTCCGGATCCACGCAAATGATGAAGGTGCCATTGTTCAGGTCCTGGGTCTGAGCCAGCGCCGTTCCCGAGCCGGCCATGATCCCGGAGAGGATATCCACCATCACCCCCAGGGCGTATCCCTTGTGACCCTGATCTCCCCCCAGGGGAAGCATAAGGGCCTGGCCGTCAATGAACAGCTTGGGGTCGGTGCTGGGGTTGCCCTGACGGTCGATAATCCAGCCCTTGCCGGTGGGCTTGCCCCGGGAATGGGCCTGGCGGATTTTATTGGCGGCCACGGCGCTGGTGGCGAAATCCAGAATCACGGGCGCACCGTCCGGATTGGGGAACCCCGCACCGAAGGGATTGGTGCCGATGCGGGGGGCCAGTCCGCCAAAGGGCGTGACCAGAATCCCCCGGTGCTGGGCGTTCACGGTGACGATGCCCACCAGTCCGGCGGCAGTGATCTGCTCCGGATAGGCGCCCACGCGCCCCACATGGTTCAGGTTGCGGACACTCACGGCGGCCAGTTTATTTTGGCGGCACTTTGCAATGGCCAGTTCCACCGCACGGGTGGCCGCCACAAAGCCCAGACAATGGTGCCCATCCAGCACGGCGGTCACGGGGGATTCCCGCACCACCGTCACCTCCGCCACGGGCTGAATCACCCCCTTCTGGATCAACCCCACGTAGCGCGGCACCTGACGCACGCCGTGGGTGTCGTGGCCGCTCAGATTGGCTTCCACCAGCAGCCGCGCGGTCAGTTCCGCATCGGCCTGGGGAACGGTCACCGCGGTCATCATGCGGGTGGTGAAGGTTCGCAATTGATCGGCGGTAAAGCGGGGCATCGCAGATGACTCCTGTCGGATTGGGTTCAGCGGTCAGTGTCCGCGCACAATATTAACCCCAGAGGGAAACCGCCCGGATCTCGCTGGGAAAAGGGATGAGGGACTTAATACAGCGCCCGGCCCCCGCTGGCGTCAAAGGTGAAGCCCGTGGTGAAGCTGCATTCCTTGGAGGCGGCGAACAGCACTACGGTGGCAATCTCATCGATCTCCCCCGTGCGCTTCATGGGAATCTTGTCGGTCATGTACTTCACCTGTTCGGGCGGCATGGCCTCCACCATGGCCGTGCGCACCACCGCCGGGGCGATGGCGTTGCAGGTGATGCCCGTTTCCGCGTATTCCTTGCCGATGACCTTGGTCATGCCGATCACGGCGGCCTTGGAGGAGGAGTACGCCAGCATCCCCGCGTTGCCGTCCTTGCCGGAGATGGAGGCAAT
>Ga0224495_10002749_pt1 | contig 11269 bp, 10 predicted proteins | sample SF_Jul11_sed_USG_FD_168128 | JGI IMG/M metagenome (GOLD analysis project Ga0224495, IMG submission 168128) | Sediment microbial communities from San Francisco Bay, California, United States - SF_Jul11_sed_USGS_4_1 | ecosystem: Environmental > Aquatic > Marine > Sediment | place: USA: California...
GCTACCTGCTTTCGGTGTTCCTTCTCACGGTCCCGGAGTTCCGGAGTGATTGTGATAGTTCCAGTTAGCCGTTTACCATTCTCGTCATAAGAGTGGAAATGATCATGTCCTTCGGTGTGGCCGGTTAGTCTTTCTAATGCGACTGTAATCTCCCGGACAGGCCGCCCCAAGGTAATGCTTTTCTTAGAAGGGTCCATCTGGTGTTTATGGATAAACTTAGCCCGTTCAGTGCCGGGGTTACCAACACCGTAATCACTGGAAAAACCGCTTTTTTCGAGAGCGTCGATCAATGCCGGTACCGCTTGGGGGTCACCGATGGCTCGCAGAGTCAGAGCCATCGTGCTTTGTGCTCGCGGTCGATTTGTTTTTCGGATGGCATCAGACAACGCCGGGACTGCTGGTGAACCGATGTCAACCAGCGCCTTAACCGCGGCAAACCACTTCTCGCGTTCCCCGGATTTACAATTTTCGAGTATCTCTATTTGAGTTTGAATCATCTTTGCGTTTTCTCTTGAAGACTGAGGGCTGGAGGCTGAAGTTGAGTTCTCAGTTCTTAGTTCGGAGTTCGCGGATATTTCTTTTGGTTCCAAAGCAAAGTCTTTAAATTGCACCCAATACAAGGGTCGTCTTTGGATTTTGAAATGACTCAGCTCTTTTTTATTTAAACCCATGGCGGCGTGAAAATAAAGCATTTGCTGGTCTTGCTCGAAATTTCCAAGAAACTCATCGCTGGCTTCCATCGGATACTCCTTGCCTTTTTTATCAACGGCAACGAGTCGTATTCCAAATTCCGGGTTAAACTTCCAGAACATTTTGGCAAGGACCTGCTCACCCAATTGGCTCACTTCGGTAAGATTATAGTTGCCTAAATCCTGTCCCTCTTTAATGGTGCCCATGTCGGCCCATGGGCCATAGCCGCTGGCACGTTTAATCACAAGCGGCTCACCTGATTCCAATTGAAATTGTTTCCAACCATGCACATCATAAATGCCGTCCGGTGCCGGATTTTCATGTCCATCACTATATATTCTTTCAGGTCGCAGGAGAACATAAGCCAATTCACGCCCACTTGCATTCGCAAGGTTGTGTTTGTCGAGTTTGGGCCCGTCAATAACAGTCCCTTCCGGACTCCAAAAAACGATGGGATCGTCTTTGGGCCTGAATAATGCAACGAGGTTGACAGCGTCTCCATTGGGCAAAGCAGTGATGAAAGGAGAGTGAGTGATTGTTTGGGTCGGATTTAATTTAAGACAAACAGTATCCTCGTAGATACCATGGACATTAAGCACCCCGGAGGCAACACTTTCTCTGGATTGTGCCAATCCTAAAAGAAGATCAACACTTGTCACCGTATCCTGTTTATGCAAATTAGCCCATATTTTGGCATTTGCTAACGCTTCTTTGGCGCGTTTGTTCAGCGACAGCTTCTTTTTTGTTACCGGCTCTGATCCGGCCTTGATAAGCTTGCCGATTTCCTGCCGCACTGTTTCCGCATCCACACCCAGATCATTCAATATAGCCGATGCCGCATTATCACTTGAGACCAGTGCTAAGAGCAGATGCTCGGTTCCAATGTATTCATGATTCAACTGCCGTGCCTCTTTATCCGCCCGTTCCAAGATGTGTTCGACGATGTCACCGTCGGGCAACGTAGCGGTGTAATTTTCAGTTCTTAGTTCGGAGTTCGTAGATTCTTTTTTTACTGCCTTCTTTTCTGGTAACTGTTCACTGATAACTGATGACTGGACCTTCCCGCCGGGACGGAGGGCGACGTTTTTGAAGGTGACATATTCAAATGGAAAATATCGAATACAGGTTCCCTTTATATTTTCGGAAGTAATGATACCTCGCCAAGGCAGATTAATCTCATAAACTTCCTGTCGAATATCTTTTTCATCGTCATCTGTCACATCCGATGGGAACGCATCTAGCGGTTTGATAATCTCTTTGCCATCTTCCTCAATAATCAAACCAAATCCAATATGTTTATCTTTAACATCGTGCCTGAAGGCTTCATAGGTATGTATAAATAGTTTTCCGTTTTCTATCTGCGCGGGAGTGATTTTTAGGTATTTCCCCTCAAAAGTAACTTCCGTAGGTTTATCTGTAGCCTTGGCCAACATATTCCATGGGCCACCTTGAAAGCCGAATTCTATTTCGGTTGTGTCTAGTGCAGAGGGCAGCAATGACAGTTCATGTCCGAGTGCTTTGGAATAAAGATATTCGTCATATTCATCAATCATCATTCCAGAGCCACCTCCGCTACTCTCTTTGACTGATATTCGCCGAAGGGTTCCACCGTATTTATTTTTTCCGTAAGAAGAGAACGCAAAGCAATACCACTTTCTGTCATCATACATTTTTCGTGACGAAAAAGTGGAACGTTTAAAAGGCCGTTTTTCAAGCGGTGATCCATCTGGCTTCCACCAGTTTGTATATTGCTTGTCCTCTGTAGCAGTGTTTTCAGGTACTTCGCACACGCCCAGCAGTTCGACGGTGACGCCGTTGGGCAACGTGGCTTTATAGTTCGTAGTTTTGAGTTCAGAGTTCGTAGATTCTTCTTCCGGCAGCTGGGTTTCCTTATATCCCTTGAGTTTTGCATCCGAGAACGGTACAAAAGCAATACGTTTTTGGCTTTTCCCAAAATTATCTGCAATTCTGCTTTCAGTTGTCCCGTCATTAAGAATTTTTGCATGTTCAATGTAATCTGCATGGTTAGAAGCAACAAAAACATCATCTTTTGTAAAGCCGTGAATGATTGAGATGCCTGCACATTGTCGGGCAGATGTGAGTTTTTCACCTTCTGTTGTAAACCGCATCGTTGTTGCTATACATCCTATCCAAGCAACTTTATTATTAGAGTCTACAGAAACACAGAAAGGAATCATCTCATCAACACTGATTTTCTTTACGACTTCAACATTACTATTGACAATCCATATTTCGTCTCGACTACCTTCGACCTGCGAATGCGCACGAACTACAATCCATGCATTGCCATTATTCTCGTCGATGTCCACTGATACTGCACACCAAGGTATTTGCCCTTCAATTTTACCTAACACATCCCCCTTTTTATTGACTTTCAAAACCGTCTTGCCGACTACCCAAAAACAATCATCCTTTCGGCTATATACAATGTCTTGTCCATGTATATCATAGCTGGCAATGGATTTTCCCTTGGGATTGAAAACAACCAGTTCTTTCCCGTATATCGTTCCTTCGGATGTAAGCACCCATGCATTACCGGTTTTAGGGTCGATTGATACGGACGAAGCCTTGATATTACCAAGTACTTGAATAATCATGCCCGTTTTTAAGTTTATGTGAAAAAGGCGATCTCCTACACTCTCTGCCACCCATGCGGTCTTTCTTTTCTCATCAACAGCAAGCGCATGGTTGCCTCCCACATTCTGGCAAATATTTAATCCGGAAAGACTCCCTTTGATCTTAAATTCGTTATCCAGTAAATAGAGCTTATCTTCATATGTATCTTTCCCCTTAAAATCAGGGTCGCAATCATCCAAGAGCAATAGGCAAAAATCTTTCTCCGCCTTCTGACCACTGATTTCCTTGGCCGCCATAGCTTCAGCGTCGGCGGCTGTCTTCTGCCTGCTTGCCATGGGCAGGACGCAGGTGGCCATGACGGCGACGAGGGCGATGATGGTGGCGATGCGCAGGGGGCGGTTTTTCCAGGTGTTTTTTTCGAGCCATTGCAGGCGGGTGACGAGCCAGTTGTTATTTTCGAACAGGCCCAAAAGCCCCAGACCCGGATCGACCGGTTCGGCGAGCAGCTGCCGTGCTGTTTCCAGCAGGGTTTGGCGGTAGTGGACCGTGTTTTCCCGCAGCAGCCGGGCCACCGTGGCGTCGCAGCACAGTTCCCGCAGATTCTGCAAAGTCCGGCGGATCATCCACAGCAGCGGATTGAACCAGTACACAATCTGTACCAGCATCCAGACGGCATGCACGACAAGATCGCCGCGTTTGATATGCGCCAGTTCATGCAGGAGGATGTGCTCGGTGTCCTTCCGGGTCATGGTCTTAAACTTTTCCGCCGGCATCAGCAGGACCGGGCGAAACACGCCGAACACCGCCGGACAGGCAACTTTGTTTGTCAGCACCACCTGCGGCAGGCGTTTTAAACCCAATTTAGCCGCAACAGATTCAAGTTGGGCGTAGAAACGCTCCGGCAAACCCCCTGCATTGTCATGCCGGACTTGATCCGGCATCCAGACGGTTTCGCCCTGGATCCCGGCTCGGGGGCCGGGATGACATGATGCGAAAGCACTGTGTTCCCGTCGGAGACCGGTCAGGCGAACAAGCAGCCAGGTTGACAATACAGTGATCCCCGCCAGCCAGGTCAGCATGGCATAGGTTTTCCAGGACAGGGGCGCGATGCTGGTATCTGTCCGCTCCATCACTGTCGCGGCTCTGTTAGGGATTTCATCCCCGGCTATTGTATTTTGTCCCTGCGGGACAGTTTGGGAACGCGGGCGTCCCGCCGGCAATTGTTCGGTATGCGACCGGGACGGTCGCGTTCCCATTTCCCTGCCGGTTGCGGCTTCTGTAGCACCTTGTGTGCCGACGCTTTCCCGCTCCATCACTGTCGCGGCTCTGTGGGCCAGGTGCGGGATGTGCGAGGTGACGCTGGCCGGACTGGTCCAGGTCGGCGGGATCAGCAGTTTGATCAGCACCAGCATCCACAGGGCATACCGCACCTGTGGGTGCGCCCATTTACGAATGCAAAGATCCACAATCCAGACAATGCCGATCAGCACTGCCGTCTGCCACAGCATCGCGAATTGCCAACTCCACCACTGCTCAGCCATTGAATTCATAGAATTAACCATTTTAATTACTCCTTTCCAAATGTCTTAGCTCCTGCGCGCGGCTAACGTATTCGTTTTTGATAATGTCCCGCGCGACACGAAAGGGTGTTTTACACCCCTCCATTTCCGCCGCCTGTTTGCTCGCCTTCTTTCAGTACCTTCAATAACTCCTCTTTTTGATTTTCCGGAAGTTTTTGGTCTTCCAGTAAGAAATGCATCAGCGGCCCGAACGCACCGTCAAACGCTTGGTTGACCAGCGATTTGAGGGCGTTACGCTGGGCGTCCGGGCGGCTGATGATGGGTTCGTACACGCTGACATTGCCCTTTTTGGTCTCTTTTAGGGCTTTTTTCTCTGTTAACCGGGTCAGCATGGTTTTGATGGTGGTGTAGGCCCAGTTGACTTCGCCGCTTAGCCGGTCCGCGATCTGCCGTGCCGTGGCGGGCCACTCGGCCCACAGGGCCTTCATGATTTGCCATTCCGCTTCCGTTAGTTTCATCGTTTTCGTCTCCCGTTCTGTCTGTGCGCGGTTTTTTTTATCTCGATCTTGTTTGATCTGTCCACGCGAAATTTATCACCCTAAAGGGTGTTTCTACATTTGTAAAAGCAATTCTACTACATATGTAGAAGCTGTCAATAAAAAATTTGAAAATTTTAGTCCGAAAAAAACGTTTTTTTATTGACACGTTCCCGGTTTTGTGATATTTTGCTGTTTGCATGGGGGAAGAGGCGAGAAAGATAGTACGATTACCATTTCTATAAACGGATGTTTTTTGTCCGCTGTGAGGATTCAGGAAAGATAAAAACGGACTGAGTCTGTCTTTGCAGCGGATTGAAAGACGCCGGTCATTTCGGAGAACGTGAGGAATAAAGAACTTTTTGGAGAGAGACCAGGAAAGGTTCTTTGGGACTTGCGCATCGCGTGAATTCGATTTTCAAACCCAAAGAGTGTATGCCGCATGTGCGGCGGCGACGTCACAGAGGGTGATGCTCGTCACGACAGGTAAGAGGTTTTGAAAATAGGGAGAATCGTAATGGAAACTCGCTCCGAAATGAAACGATTTCGTATTCTGGGGGTGTGGCTGCTGTTTTTGTGCCTAATGGATGTATCCGCTCTGGCTAACCTGTCCGAGCTGTACATTTTCGGGCAGGTTACAGGGAGCTCGACAGGTACGTGCCCAGACGCATTTACCATGGAAGTGCAGGAAATGGGTACACAAGCACTGTTTACATTCACCAACAACTGTGACAACGACGGTGTGCTGGGCCGAATCTTTATCATGGAAAACACCCTGATGGATTTTGTCGAAATCCTGCCACCGGAGGATGATCTTTGGTCGTTGAAAGAGGAGAATGCGATGTTGCCCGGCGGCCATCCACTGGGTTTTACACCGCAGAACTCCTATGGCATCTATGCGAATCCGGCGAGACCGAAAAACGGCTTAGGATCCGGTGAATCCCTTTCGGTGCTGTTCAATCTGAATGTTGATTTTGTCGATCTCATCGGTGCTATTGACGGCGGGGATCTGGGTCTCGGCATTCATGCACAGTCGCTGCCCGGCGGCACCAGTGCGTCGTTTTCGACGATTCCGGAACCGGCGACACTGGCGCTCATTGGAATCGGAACCTTACTGCTCAGACGCAAAAAACGCGACACTGCCCAATAGGCTATCGGGCTTTTCGATTGGCCTGATTCCCACCCGATCGTGTTTTTTGTTAAGATAAGGGGGCATACTATATGCCCCCTTTTATTTTTTAAATTTCCTCAAAAAAACCTTGAAGCCCTGTGCATCTCTTGGCTATAATGTGAATAAATGCTCACATAGTTACATTATTGCGGTTTTTGATATGAAAAATCAACTATACAAAAGACAAGCAGATATTGCCAAGGCGATTGCTCACCCGGTACGGGTCGCGGCTCTGGATTTTTTGAAGAACGGCGAGCAATGCGTTTGCGATATTGCCGAAACAGTTGGGTCTGAACGCAGCAACTTGAGTAAACATCTGTCGATTATGGTCAACGCCGGGGTGCTGGCTTCCCGCAAGGACGGTCTGAAAGTGATGTATTCCATCAAGACCCCTTGCGTTTTAAAATTTCTGGACTGCCTGAAAGAGTGTCTGAAAGAACAGATGACCGAACAGCAGCAAATGCTGGAAGCATTAAATACTTAAAATGTCATGCCGGACTTGATCCGGCATCCAGACGCTCACGCAGAACAGTGTAAATTGCAAAGCTGTGTGTAAATGAATCGGCTGGACCCCGGCTCGGGGGCCGGGGTGACAAGACGAAAGGTAATGTGTGAATAAATCAGAATGGAAAAAGCTGGCGTGGATCGTTGGCGGGTTTCTGGTGTGCTTTTATCTGCCGGTCGGCGTTGCGCGGTTTGACAATGCCGTGGCCGAGTCGCTGGCGCTGGTGAAATGGTATGCTCGGGAGCATGTGCTGCTGTGTTTGGTTCCGGCGTTCTTTATCGCCGGGGCGATTGCATGCTTTGTCAGCCAGGGGTCGGTCATGAAATACCTCGGCCCCAAGGCCAACAAACTGTTGGCTTACGGCGTGGCCTCGGTATCAGGAACAATTTTGGCGGTGTGTTCGTGTACGGTGCTGCCGCTGTTTGCGGGGATTTACCGCATGGGCGCGGGGTTGGGTCCGGCGTGTGCGTTTTTGTACGCAGGCCCGGCGATCAATGTCTTGGCGATCATTCTCACAGCCCGCATATTAGGGCTGGAAATGGGGATTGCCCGTGCGGTCGGGGCGATCCTGTTCAGCGTGGTCATCGGGGCGCTGATGCATTTGATCTATCGCAAAGAAGAATCCGCGAAAGCCGCGGCGGCGATGCAGATGCCGGAAACGGAACCGACACGGCCGTTATGGAAGAATGCGGTCTTTTTTGCGGCGATGGTCGGGATTCTCGTGTTTGCCAACTGGGCTCGCAGCGGCGATGTCCGGGCGGTGTTCCTGTGTTGTCCGGGTGGTTTGCAGACCTATGCTGTCGAAGGTGCGCTCGTCGAACAAACCGAAACAACCGTAACGATTCGTGACCGAACCGGTAATGAAAAAACCATACCCATTGAAGAGTTCAAGGGTTTGCAGGAGATCGAAAAAAATCCCGTCTATGAATGGATCTCGGGAGCACGATGGGGATTGGTGACAGGTTTATTGGTTCTGTTTGCAGCGATGTGCGCATTCTGGTTTACCAAGACGGAACTGGCCGAATGGGTCGGTTCAAGCTGGGGATTCGCCAAACAGATTCTGCCGTTGCTGCTGTTGGGTGTGCTGGCAGCGGGTTTTTTCTTGGGCAGGCCCGCTCACGAGGGAATTATCCCCAATGCATGGGTCGAAAAAGCCCTCGGCGGCAACAGTATTCAAGCGAATCTGTTTGCGGCGGTGGCGGGTGCGTTTATGTATTTTGCCACGCTGACCGAGGTGCCGATCCTGCAGGGGCTGATGGGTGCCGGGATGGGAAAAGGGCCTGCATTGGCGCTCCTGCTGGCAGGTCCTGCATTGAGCTTGCCGAATATGCTGGTCATCCGCAGTGTGATGGGCACGAAGAAGACAATTACATTTGTATTATTAGTCATTATAATGGCTGCGGTCTCAGGAATAATCTTTGGAACCTTTTTTTAAGGAGTTGATAATGCTTGATGTAAAAACCAAAGAGCTTATTGCTATTGGGGCCTCTGTCTCTGCCAATTGCAGCCCCTGTATACGGTTTCATCTTGACAAAGCGAAAAAACTCAATATTGACGCTGAGGATATCAGAACAGCACTTCAGGTGGGAGTCATGGTTCGGGGCGGAGCGGCAGGTCAGATGGATGAACTTCTTTCTGAAATGAGTAAAAAGTATACGCTCGATTATCACGTTGAATGTGATAAAAAGCAGACATGTGAATAGTCGAAAATATAAAGGAACGAATTATGAAAAAGATCCAGATCTTAGGGACCGGCTGTCCCAAGTGCAGTCAGCTTTATCAGAACGCACAGCAGGCGGTCGCCGAAACAGGTATCGAAGCAGATGTCGAAAAAGTGACGAATCTCAATGACATCATGGCGTTCGGCGTGATGGTCACACCGGCATTGGCGATTGACGGACAGATCAAAACGTCCGGCAAAGTACCCTCGGCCGAAGATATCAAAAAAATGATCCTATAGCTCAAAATTACAGGAGATCCAATCATGGAAAACAAAAACGTTTGTTCTGGTGGTGATACCTTGGTTTTTGCGTGTTCCGGAGCGGCGGATGTGGGGGCAGTTGCTGATCAGGCGGCACGGAAAATGACCCAACAGGGTTACGGGCAAATGTTTTGCCTGGCGGGCATTGGCGGCGGCGTTGAACCGATTTTGAAGAAAGCCGCCGCGGCCCAAAAAATTCTTGCCATTGACGGCTGTCCTTTGAACTGCGTTAAGCACTGTCTGGAAAAAACAGGATTTGAGCAATTTTCGCACATGCAGCTTGCTGACATCGGCATGGAAAAAGGTAAAACACCCGCCACCGATGAAAATATCGAGAGGGCCGTTATCAAAGGCAGGAAGATGCTCGCCTGAATTCGGTTTTTCTGTTGTGTATCAATTTTAAGCATTTAAGAGGTGATCATGAACAAGGTCATGAAAATTATTGTCGTTGTAGGGCTGATTATTATTGTGGGCGTGGTTATTGCCGTAAAACAGCATAGCAAAGCAAAATACCCCGAACAAAGCTCAATCGTAAACGCGCAGACGCCGGTAACCTCCAAAACCGCACCCATCGATCCACAAAAATCTCCAGCGGCTGAAGAACTTCCTAAACTGGTCGATCTGGGCGCCGACAAGTGCATTCCCTGTAAGATGATGGCTCCCATTCTGGATGAATTAAAACAGACGTATGCCGGTAAACTTGAAGTGGTCTTCATCGATGTCTGGAAAAATCCGGACCAGGCGAAAGCGTATAACATCAACCTGATTCCAACACAGATATTCTATGGCGCTGCCGGAAAGGAACTGTTCCGACATGAGGGGTTCTTTTCCAAAGAAGAGATTCTCGGCAAATGGAAAGAATTCGGTGTGGTCTTGGAGTCCGAAACCCCATAAGATGCAGGACTTGTTTACCCAACTGAATCATGCTGTCGAAGGGACATGGTTTATGGCCCTGGCGTCGTCGTTTGCCTGGGGCGTGCTGAGCATTCTGCTGAGCCCGTGCCACCTGGCGTCAATCCCGCTGGTCGTAGCCTATGTGAACCAGGGACAGAAACTGAAAACCCAAAAAGCATTTTGGCTTTCCAGCCTTTTTTCCCTTGGGATTTTTCTTTCCATTCTGGGTATTGGCTTGGTAACGGCTGGCCTGGGTCAAATGCTGGGCGACATTGGACCGTGGGGTAAGTATATCGTTTCGATTGTCTTTATCCTGTTTGGGCTGGTACTGCTGGAGGTTATTTCTTTGCCGTGGTCCGGAGCGAATCTGTCACATAATTCCAAGGCCGGGGCATGGGGGGCGGTTGCACTGGGATTGGTTTTCGGGGCCGCGGTCGGGCCGTGTACATTCGCTTATATGGCCCCGATATTGGCAGTTGTATTCAAACAGGCAGGAATGAATTTCCTGTTCGCTGCTCTGCTGGTCCTGCTGTACAGCATCGGCCACTGCGGTGTGATCGTACTTGCCGGAACCTTAGGCGCACGCCTGCAAACCTTTCTGAACTGGGACCAGAAAACACATATCACCGCCCGCATCCGAAATATCTGCGGCATTATCCTCATCCTCGTCGGTCTATACCTGCTTTGGAAAGCATAAGATTGGAAGCTGTAATGAATGAAGAATCAAAATTGAAAATTTTGTTTCTATGTACCGGCAACTCCTGCCGGAGTCAAATGGCTGAGGGCTGGTGTCGCCATTTAAAAGGCGATATCATCGAGCCGTATTCGGCGGGTATCGAAACCCACGGCCTCAATCCCAATGCCGTGCAGGTTATGGCCGAGGCGGGCGTGGATATTTCCGGTCACACATCGCAGCATATTGACGAGTTCAAAGATATTCCGTTGGATTACGTCATTACCGTATGCGACCATGCAAACGAACGTTGCCCCATTTTCGCCGGAAAAACAAAGGTCATCCATGTCGGCTTTGACGATCCGCCGAAACTGGCAAAAGAAGCCGCGACCGAACAAGAGGCACTGGACTGCTACCGCCGCGTCCGGGACGAAATTAAAATATTTATTGAAACATTGCCGGAGCGAATTTGTAAACAATAGCGCGGCGGCGCGAGCCGCCCGATGGCGTGACCCTGTGGGTAGCGCCAAAGATGTGAACACACTGAAGTGTGAACTCTTACATAATAAAAAGGTGTAACCATTCACAATTATTTTTGAAAAATTCACAAAAAAGACTTGCGCGATACACAACTATCTGCTATTCCATGATTTATGGACGATAAAGATGTTGTCATATCGCAGTTACTCGAAGAGATTGCT
>Ga0224495_10002750_pt1 | contig 11266 bp, 10 predicted proteins | sample SF_Jul11_sed_USG_FD_168128 | JGI IMG/M metagenome (GOLD analysis project Ga0224495, IMG submission 168128) | Sediment microbial communities from San Francisco Bay, California, United States - SF_Jul11_sed_USGS_4_1 | ecosystem: Environmental > Aquatic > Marine > Sediment | place: USA: California...
CGGGCTGGAAGGGCTTGACCATGTAATCGCTCGCCCCGGCATCGAGCGCGCGTACGATGTCCGACTCCTGCGACCGGGCGGTGAGCATGATGACCGGCACCCCCGCCCATTCGGGTCGGGCGCGAATCTTCGCGAGCAGCTCGAATCCGTCGAAGAAGGGCAGCATCACATCGAGCACCACCAGCGCCACCGGCTCGGCGTTGATCTCGGTTTCCGCGGCGCGGCCGTCGGCGGCATGCACCACCCGGTAGCCCTCGCGTTCGAGGATGAATTTCACCAGAAAGGCGATGTGCGCATTGTCCTCGACGACGAGAATGCGGACGGCGTCGGTCGCGGAGACGGTTTCGTGGTTCGCCATGGCTGTCTGTGGACGGGATACAGCGAGAATCTACTCGAAAACCCGGCTGAATGCTCCGCTCGCCAGTAGCGGCCCGCGATATCGCGGCGGGGCGGAAAAGGGTGTGTTTCAGATGCCTCCGGGCTCATCGCGCAGGGCGTCGCGCACGAGCGGCAGGGTCACTGCGCGGCCCCTTTCGAGCGAGTGCCTGTCGAGCAGATCGACGATCGCGGCAAGCGAGCGCAGATCGCGCGGCAGGCGCGCCAGCAAATAGTCCACCACCTCGTCCGGCAGGTCGAGACCGCGCCTGCCCGCCTCCTCGCGCAGGTAACGCGCCTTGTCCGCGTCGTCGGGGGCATGCAAACGGTAAACGAGTCCCCAGCCGAGCCGGCTGCGCAGGTCGTCTCGCAGCGCGAGGCGCGCCGGCGGCTCGGTGCCCGCGGCAAGCACGGTTCCGCCCGAGTCGCGCGCGCGATTGATAAGGTTGAACAGGGCGATCTGGCGGGCGTCGTCGAGCTGACCGACGTCGTCCACCGCGATCAGCGTGGCGCCGAGTGCGGCGAAATCGGCGTCGGCCCTCGCGTAGACCGCGTCGCGTGCGGCGGCCACGGTCGCTCGCAGAAGATGCGTGCGGCCGCTGCCCGGCTCGCCCCAGAGGTAGACGATCGCCTCGCCGCCGGCACCGCTCGCCGTCTTGCGCAGGCGCTCGATCAGCTCGGAGTTTGGCCCGGCGACGAAATTGTCGAGGCTCGGCTCGGGGGACTGACTCAGTGCAAGAGCGAGTTGACGCATCGGGGAGGGTTGGCGGACAAGACGGCGCCCGAGACGATTCCGACGCGCGGCGTCTCGGTGGTGGAGACCGGGTTGGCCATCTACGGTAAAATTCCGGCAAGTTTCTCGGGCGTCGGCGCGCCACTGTAGCACGCCATGCCCGGCTTTCTCGCAAACCCTTGGACGCGCCCGCGCGCGAACCCGCCCCATGTCGAATGGCCTTTCCTACCGCGAAGCCGGCGTCGATATCGATGTCGGCGATGAACTCGTCGAGGCGATCAAACCGTTCGCCCGGCGCACCATGCGTCCCGAAGTGCTCGCCGGAATCGGCGGCTTCGGCGCGCTGTGCGAGATTCCGAAAAAGTATCGCCAGCCGGTGCTCGTGTCGGGCACCGACGGGGTCGGCACCAAACTGAAGCTCGCCTTCGCGCTCGATCGCCACGATACGATCGGTATCGATCTGGTCGCGATGAGCGTCAACGACGTGCTCGTGCAGGGCGCCGAGCCGCTGTTCTTTCTCGACTACTATGCCTGCGGAAAACTGCAAAAGGACGTCGCCGCCCGGGTGATCCAGGGAATCGCGCGCGGCTGCGAACTGGCCGGCTGCGCGCTGATCGGCGGCGAAACCGCCGAAATGCCCGGCATGTATCCGGTGGGAGAATACGACCTGGCGGGCTTTTGCGTCGGAGTGGTCGAGAAGGACCGCATCATCGGCGGGAGCACGATCGTCCCGGGCGACGTGCTGCTCGGGCTCGCGTCGAGCGGTGCGCATTCCAACGGCTATTCGCTGCTGCGCAAAATCATCGGGCGTGCGAAGCCCGATCTCAATGCGCAGTTCCACGGCCGCAGCCTGGGCGAGACGATCCTCGAGCCGACGCGCATCTACGTCAGGTCGGTGCTCGCGCTGATCGCGAGCCTGCCGGTCAAGGGCCTCGCGCACATCACGGGTGGCGGGTTGGTCGGCAATGTGCCGCGCATGCTTCCCGCCGGAACGCGCGCGGTGATCGATGCGAAATCCTGGCCGCGTCCGCAACTCTTTCAGTGGCTGCAGCGCGAGGGAGAAATCGACGAAGGGGAGATGCACCGCGTGTTCAACTGCGGCATCGGCATGGTGGTCGCGCTTGCGCCCGAGCACGCGGTGGCGGCGGCGCGGCTGCTGGGCGAGGCGGGTGAAACGGTGTACCCGATCGGTTCGATCGAGGCCTTCGCCGGCGGCGAGCCCGATGCGGTCATATTGACGCGATGACGGACCGGAAGGCGTCGCTCGCCGAAGTCGCGTCGTGGTGTCTCGCCGCGGCGTCGCTCGCGCTGGTTCTCGGATTGCATCTGCTGCCGGCGCTGCTTGCCGGATTGCTGGTCTATGAACTGGTGCACGTCATCGCCCAGCTCCTGCCACGGCGCGTTTCCGGATCGCGCGCGCGCGTCGCGGCGGTGGCCGTGATCGCGACGCTGGTGGTCGGCGTGCTCGCCGCGGCGATCATCGGCGCGGCGGCGTTCCTGCGCAGCGACGCCGGCAACCTGATGGCGCTGCTGCGCAAGATGGCGGAAATCGTCGAGAGCACGCGCGGGGCGCTGCCGGAGTGGATGGTCGAGTCTTTGCCCAGCGGCGCGGACGAGTTGCGCGAAGCGCTCTCGTACTGGTTGCGCGAGCATGCGCCGGAGCTGCGGCTCGCCGGCGCCGAGGCGGGGCGCGCTTTCGCGCATGTGCTGGTCGGTCTGGTGATCGGCGCGGTGATCGCGCTGCGCGAGGCGGTTGCCGCGTCTACCCGAAGACCGCTCGCGGCGGCGCTCATCGAGCGCGCCGCACGCCTGGGCGAGTCGTTTCGGCGCGTGGTGTTCGCCCAGGTGCGCATCTCGGCGCTCAATACCGTATTCACCGCGCTGTATCTCGCCGCGGCGCTGCCGCTATTCGGCGTGCACCTGCCGTTTACCAAGACCCTCATCGCGATCACTTTCGTCGCCGGATTGCTGCCGGTGATCGGCAATCTGATTTCCAATACCGCGATCGTCGTCGTGAGCTTCGCCGCTTCGCCTTCCGTCGCAGTGGCATCGCTCGCGTATCTGGTGGTGATCCACAAATTCGAGTACTTGCTCAACGCGCGCATCGTCGGCTCGCAAATCCGCGCGCGCGCCTGGGAACTGCTGCTGGTGATGCTCGTGATGGAGGCGGCCTTCGGCCTGGCGGGAGTGATCGCCGCGCCGATCTATTACGCCTATCTCAAGCAGGAACTGGTCGACCGAGGGCTGGTGTAAGGGCGCCGCGGCGTTTGGCCGGCTGGCGCCTGCTTGAGCGTTTCTCAATTTGATCGAACTGCGCTTTGCTGCCGTCAACCATCTCGCGGTCCGACGTCACACCCGGCGGCTGGAGTATTCCTCGGCGATGCGGTCGTCAAAGAAGCTGGTCGGGTTGGGCGCCGCGCTGAAGCGGCGGTAGACTTCGGGCGAGACCCTGGAGTACTGCCAGACTTGGCCGTTCGACAACTCGACCTCCAGCAGTTGGTTCTTCTCGTCATAGCCCACCGAGCGCAGGCGCGAGGAATTGACGCGTTTTCTCTCCATACCCGAAGTTTCGCACGATAGACGGGCCGAAATGAAACCGGTTTCCGCGCCAGCTTCGCCTGTTCAGGGGGATGGCGCTCGATTAGACTGCCGGCTTCGGATCGCGGTGGCCTCGGTGTTTTCCGCACCACGCGCGGCTCGAGGCAATTGCGCGGAGACCGGTTCATGAAACGACTGCTTGCCGCATCGCTGCTGTGTTGGGCCGCCCTGGGCGACGCGAGCGCCGCGGGTGAGCAGCGCTATGCCGTGGGCGAGCGGGGTTTCGTGCTGCTCCAGGTACCGGAGGGATGGGTCGATCGGGTGCGGCGCGCCGCAGGCGAGCTGCCACCGACGATTGGGCTGCGGCCCGCATCGGGCGAGAAGTTCGCGGTTCTCATCACCCCGGGTTGGGCACCGCAGGCGGATGCGCCAAAGCTTACGCGGGATGCCCTGCGCCGGCGCGTTGCCGCCGCCGCGGGACGCGTGCGGACTCAGGCAGTCGAGCACGAGCTGGCGGTGCACAGTTTTGGCGGCACGGACGGCTTCGGCGCGTATTTTTCGGCGACCGATCGTGCTCCGCTGCCGGGCGAGTACAGGTTCATGACGCAGGGCATGCTGTCGCTAGCCGATCTGCGCGTCAGCTTCACCATTCTGACCAACGACGGCCAGGAGTCGGTGGTCGCGCAGGCGATCTCGATTCTCAAGGGGATGCGCCGGGAATTCGGCGCCGGCCGCGGCATCTGAATCGCCTGCCGTTGCCCCGCGAGCGGCGTACGCATCGCGGCGGCCGGAACGGGTGGTGCGGTGCGGACCTCGCGCGCCTCTCAGCGACCGAGCGACGCGCTCCAGCTGCCCTTTCGGGCGGTGCCTGTGTCGACCGTGCCGTCGATCGCGCCGCCTTTCACCTGTCCGCTGTACTCGCCTTTGCGTCCGGCAAGCTTGAAGCTGATGCGGTCGCCCCGCAGCCTCGCTTCCTCCAACTGCACGCTGCGGCCTTCGATTCGCGCGCTGCCCGAAATCTGCGTCAGGCGCTGCTTGAGTTCGATCGTCACCGGCCGGGTGCTTAGCGACGGCAGCCGCGCGGTCCACGTGCCCTCGATCCTCGCCGGCACGATGTACAGGTAGATCAGCGTCGTCGTGACGCCGCTGATCTGCACCTTGTCTTCGAGATCCATGTGCACGTACTTCTCCGGCACCCAGCCGGTGAGCGGGTAGTCGTGCGACAGGATGCGCGTGCCCGGGCGCAGTTCCTTGAGAAGCTTCTCGCGCAGCAGGTTCACCGTGTCGGGCAGCAGGTACATGGTGAGTATCGTCGCCTGCGAGATATCGGTCTTGAACAGATCCTGCTTGAGGAATTTCACGCGATCGGCGATGCCTTCCTTGAGCGCTGCCTCGTTGGCGAGGGTCACCAGGTCGTCTTTGATCTCGACGCCGAAGCCGCGCGCGCCAAATACCTTCGCCGCGGTGAGCACGATGCGACCGTCGCCCGAACCGAGATCGATGACGAAGTCGCCCGGACCGGGCTCCGCGAGCTTGAGCATGTCGGTGACCACGCTTTGCGGCGAGGGTACATAGGGGCCGGCGTTCTTGGAGGGCAACAGGTCTTCGGCGTGCGCCGCGCAGGCGGCGCTCAGCATGACGGCGGCCCACAGCAGGCGCGGTATTTGGTTCATGGCGGCGGATCCCGTTCGGTGATGGGTACGGCGGCTCAACGCGCGTCGGCCGCCTCGAAATGTTCGACGTTCAGTTGCACGCTCTTCATCCCGTTGAATTCGTTGATCGTCAGGCGATAGGCGGCGCGTACGCGGGGGGGCAGCGCATCGAGCGAGCCGAAGCGCATCGCTTCGATGCGGCGGCCATCCTTGACGAGTTTGAGCTTCAGATGACGCTCCCCGACCACGCGCTGCGCCTCGACATTGAATGTATCGCAGAATACCGGTCGCGGAAAGCCCTGACCCCAGATCTGCTCGTCCAGCAGGCGCGCGACGTCGATCGTGTAATAGGCGGGGTCAAGTTCTCCGTCGGTTTCGAGCACTGCCGCGAACGCCTCGGCCGAGGCGGTTTCGGCGGCGGCGCGCTCGAAGCTCTCGGTAAAGCGCCCAAGGTCCGCCTCGCGCAGCGTCAGGCCCGCGGCCTGCGCATGGCCGCCGAAGCGCAGGATCAGTCCGGGCGAGCGCTTGGCGACCAGATCGAGGCAGTCGCGCAGATGGAAGCCCGGCACCGAACGACCCGAGCCGCGCAGCAGTCCCGCGTTGGCTCCCGCATCCGCGGAAGCGGCGGCCGGAGCGAAGCAGACCACCGGCCGGTGCAGGCGTTCGCGCAGCCGCGAGGCGACGATGCCGACCACGCCCTGGTGCCAGCCCGCCTCGAAGAAACTGTACGCAGCGCGCGGCTCGGTATCGCGCGCGGCGAGCGATTCCGCCGCCGCGCGCGCTTCGTCGAGCATGCCGGCCTCGATCGCGCGGCGTTCGCGGTTCAGCCGTTCGAGCTGCTGCGCGATGTTCGCCGCGCGCGCCGCATCGTCAGTGATCAGGCATTCGATGCCAAGGCCCATGTCCGCGAGCCGCCCCGCGGCATTGAGGCGCGGTCCGGCGATGAACCCCAGATCGAGGCTCGTCGCCGCGCGGGGGTCACGCCCGGCGATCCGGAGCAGCGCGGCGAGGCCCGCCTGCGCCTTGCCCGCGCGCAGGCGCTTGAGCCCCTGCGCGACGAGGATGCGATTGTTCGCATCGAGCGGCACCACGTCGGCGATGGTGCCGAGCGCCACCAGGTCGGTGAGCGCGCCCAGATTCGGCCCGGCGCCCTCGCGAAACGCGCCCCGCGCGCGCAACTCGGCACGCAGCGCGAGCATCACGTAGAACATTACGCCGACGCCGGCAAGCGCCTTCGAGGGAAAAGCGCAGCCCGGCTGGTTGGGATTGACGATCGCCGCGGCCGCGGGCAGGGCGTCGCCCGGCAGATGGTGGTCGGTGACGAGCGTCGCGATACCCAGTTCATTCGCACGCGCCACGCCCTCGATGCTCGCGATACCGTTGTCGACCGTGATCAGCAGGTCGGGCGCGCGCTGCGCGGCAAGATCGACCAGTTCGGGAGAGAGTCCGTAGCCGAGTACGAAGCGATCGGGCACCAGATAGTCGACCTTCGCCCCCATCGCGCGCAGCGCGCGCACGCCGAGCGCGCAGGCGGTCGCGCCGTCGGCGTCGTAATCGGCGACGATCAGCAGTTTCCGGTCCGCGGCAATCGCGTCGGCGAGCAGGCGCGCCGCCTGCGCGGCGTGGGTGAGGCGTGCCGGATCGATCAGTCGCTCGACGGAGGTATCGAGTTCGGCGCTGCTGCGGATGCGGCGCGCGGCGAACAGGCGCGCGAGCACCGGGTGCACGCCCGAGGCGATGAGCGCCTGGCGGTCCTTGTCGGCGTAGCGCCGTTCGACGATGCGCATCGCTCAGTCGCGCAGGTAAGTGGCGAGCGGTCGTGCGCGGCGCCAGAAGCGGCGCAAATCGGCGCGCGTCACCTCGTAGGACGCGCCGCCGGCATCGGGCAGCCGCAGCGTGATCATGCCGAGACGTCCCGCGCGCAGCGCGGCGTAAAGCGGCGCGAACCAGCGATCCTCGAGTTCGCGCAGACGTTCGGCGGCAGCCTGCAGGTCGCCGAGTGCCTGCGGCGCCTGCAGCGCATCGAGCATGAGCAGGTGCACGCCGGCAGCGGGCGCGCCGGCAAGCCACTTGGCGGCGTCGTGCGGCAGCGTGCGCCGCACGACGCCCGCGAGCCGCGCGAGGCCGGCGGCGACCGGGTCGTCGGCGGTCACCGACTGCCAGTGCGTTGCAGCGTGTTCGGGCAGCCGGCCCGCGCCCCAGAACCAGAGCGAGTTGATCGCCGGGGCGCCGCGCGTCTCGCGCGCCGCGTTGACTGGATGGTTGTGCAGCAGCATTTGCGATTCATTGAGCAGGCCGTGCCAGCGCTGCGCCGCCTCGCCCGTGGGCAGATGTTCCTTGATCGGGAGTCGCGCGAGTTCCAGCGGCGAGCGCGCCACGGGCGGCGCGATCGGCGCGTCGAGCCGCGCGCTCCAGCATTCCGCGTGCAGCGGATGGATCGTCATCTCGCCGGCGAAGTGCGCATTCAGCGTTTCGCACAGCGATGCCGCTTCGTCGCGCGAAATCCCCAGCGCCGCGCTCGGCACCAGCGTCGCATGCCCGCCCTCGATGCCGAGATGGATCGGATCGGCGCGCAGCCAGAGCGCCTCGGCGGGTTCGACGTGGCCCTCGCCGCCATCGGCGAGCACAGTCAACGCGCCCGCGGGCAGCGGCCCCTCGTCGCGCAGAAAGGCGCGCGCCAGCCAGCTCCCGGCGCTTTCCTCCTCATCGGAATTCGTGCGCCGCGCGCGCGCGAGCAGCAGTTCGAGCGCCGGCAGGCGCAGATCGCCGATTGCTTCGTTCGGCGCCAACAGCGTGGGAATCAGCAACTCGCAGTGCATCGTCAGCCGGCGCGCGCCAGCGGCGCCAGATCGACCACCCTGGCGCCGGTCTTTCGCAGTTGGCGCGCGATGATCTGATACTGGTCGAGATCAAAGGGCGCGATTGCCGCGTCGTGCAGCAGTTCGCCGAGTTCCGCCTCCGAGCGAACCGTGCCGAGGTGGCGCCATTGGTCGATGACATGCAGTTCGCCGCGATCTTGCTCCGCATCGTGCTCGCGTAGACCGATCGGGCCGCGATACGGCCAGGCGAGGCTTTGCAGGCTCGCGAGCGCGAGCGCGACGCGCGCGTGGTGCGTTTCGGTTCCTTCGGCACCGGCGCACAGTCCCGCGCATTGCCGGAGCTGATGGCGGAAACAGGCGCCGCGGCGCGAACCCGCTTCGCCAAAGCCGAGCGACTGCAGACACAGTCGGTGTTCGTCGGCGAGTTCGCGCAGCGCCGCGAGCGCCGCGCGCTCGGAACGGAATACGCCGCGCAGCCGTGGCAGCACGCCGGCATCGAAGTCTCCGGCACCGACCAGGCGCAGGGTCTTCGCCGGATCGCCCGCCGCCTCGTCAAGCGTAACGAGGGAAAATCCGCACAGACTGTGCGCGCGGCGCAGCCGGCGGTTGAACGCCGGCGCGAGTTCCTTGACGAGGCGCGCTTCGGCGAGCAGCGCGCCGAATTCTCCCGCGCTGCGCCGCCATTCGATGCGACGCACTTCGCGCGCGAGCTGCATTGCCTTCGCCGAACGGATGTCGTCGGCGAAGTGCGCGAGCACGCGCGTGCGCAGCTTGACGCTCTTGCCGACGTAGATCGGCAGGCCGCCTTCGCCGCGAAAGATGTACACGCCCGGCGCGTCGGGGATCGCGTCGATCTCGGCGCGCGCGAGGTGCGGCGGCAGGGTCGTGTGTTTGACGGTTTGCTGGGCCGCCGCGGCGAACACCTCCTCGCCGTGTTCCGCGGCGGCGCGCAGCAGGAACTGCCAGACCACCTCGGCATCGCCGAGCGCGCGGTGGCGCGCCCGGCAGCTCAGGTCGTGACGCGTCATCAGGCTGTCGAGATTGTGGCGCGCATGCTCGGGATAGAGCCGGCGCGAGAGCTTCACCGTGCACAGGCTGCGCGCCTCGAAGCGCAGCCCGGCGCGCTCGAACTCGCTCTTCAGGAAGCCGTAGTCAAAGCGCGCGTTGTGCGCGACCAGCACCCGCCCCGCGAGCCGTTCGTGCAGGGCCTGCGCCAGCTCGGCGAAACTCGGCGCGCCGGCGACCATTGCGTTGGTGATGCCGGTGAGCGCCTGGATGGCCGGTGGGATCGTGGTCTGCGGATTGACGAGCGTCGACCATTCGGCGCTCACCTCACCGCCGCCGGGGGTGAGGCGCGCCTCGATGACCGCGATCTCGGTGACGCGGTCGTAGGCGGCGTTCGCGCCGGTAGTCTCGAGATCGACGATCGCGAGCGGCGCGCAGAGGAGTCCGTCAGCGGCGGGCGACACGGGAGCCGAGCGCAACAATTTGCATGAGCACGCGAAATGACATTGCGCCCGATTATCGGCGAAAAACAGATTGGAAACCCGATTGCGCGCTCGGCGCCGCGCGTCAAAGCGCTCCCCGGGCACCGAGCCAGGAAGACCGACGCCCGCCGATGTACCATCTCTCCGTCAATGGCGCTGCGCCTGTTCAGCGCCGACATCGCGAGATCATCCGGTGGCGCGCTCCTACGACGTGTTTTGTCATGTGGTCGACAACTTCGGCGATGCCGCGGTGTGCTGGCGGCTCTCGCGCGGGCTCGCCGAGTTGCCCGCGCGGCCGTCGGTGCGCCTCTGGATCGATGATCTGAATGCGCTGCGCACACTCGTGCCGGAACTGCGGACCGATGCGCCGCACCAGTCCCGCGCCGGGATCGAGATCGTGCATCTTCGCGCCGACGCCGATTTCGGCGCACCCGCCGAGGTGGCCGTGGACGCCTTCGGCGGGGGTCTTCCCGAGGTTTATACGCAGGCCATGGTCAGGCGCGAGGCCGAACCCGGCGGTCGTTCGCTGTGGATCGTGCTCGAGTATCTGAGCGCCGAGCCGTGGGTGGCGACCCATCATGGCCTGCCCTCGCCGCATCCGCGGTTGCCGCTACGGCGCCATTTCTTCTTTCCGGGTTTCACTGCCCAATCGGGTGGCCTGTTGCGCGAAACCGGACTCGATCAGCGCCGGCAGGCATTCCTCGCCGACCCGGGGCGCCAAACGGCATTGTGGCGCGATGCCGGGTTTGCGCCACCGCCTGCGGGAACGACCCTGGTCACGCTGTTCGGCTACGAGCAGGCGCCGATCGACGAACTGCTGGAGGTCTGGGTCCGGGGAGCCGAGCCGATCCTGGCCGCGGTGCCGACGAGCCGCCTCGAACCCGCGGTGGCGGCGTTCATGGGGGCCGCGGGTTCGGCCGCCGCGCCGCTTGCCGGGCGATCGCTGCGACGCGGTTCGCTGGAAGTCCGCTTCCTGCCTTTCCTGCCGCAGGACCGCTACGACGAACTGCTCTGGGCGGCGGACTGGAATTTCGTGCGCGGCGAGGATTCGTTCGTGAGGGCGCAATGGGCCGAGCGGGCATTCGTATGGCAGCTCTACCCCCAGGCAGGCGGGGCGCACCTCGCCAAGCTGGAGGCCTTTCTCGATCTGTATTGTGTCGGACTGGATGCGAAACCGGCCGCGGCGCTGCGCAACCTGTTTCGGGTCTGGAATGCGGCGCAAGCGGGCCCAGCCGGCCCGCGGCGGGCGGAGATCGCCCGCGCCTGGACTGCGCTTGCCGCGCACAACGGTCAACTTCCGGGTGAACTGCGCCGCCATGCGCGCAATTGGGCTTCGCGTGCCGCCGCAGCGGGCGACCTGGCAACGAATCTGGCTCGTTTTTGCGCGGAACGGCTAGAATGCCCGGCTTTCTAATTCTATTGGCATTCAGGAGCACAAGTGAAGATTGCACAGGAAATCCGGGCGGGCAACGTGATCATGGTGGGCAAGGACGCCCAAGTCGTGCTGAAGGCGGAATTCAGCAAGTCCGGCCGCAATGCTTCGGTGGTGAAGATGAAGCTGAAGAATCTTCTCACCGGCACCGGAACCGAGACCGTCTACCGGGCGGATGAGAAATTCGAGATGGTGACGCTCGACCGCACGGAAGTGACTTACTCGTACTA
>Ga0224495_10002752_pt1 | contig 11256 bp, 11 predicted proteins | sample SF_Jul11_sed_USG_FD_168128 | JGI IMG/M metagenome (GOLD analysis project Ga0224495, IMG submission 168128) | Sediment microbial communities from San Francisco Bay, California, United States - SF_Jul11_sed_USGS_4_1 | ecosystem: Environmental > Aquatic > Marine > Sediment | place: USA: California...
TAGAAAACCCAATCCCATCGGCAACAACGCCAACAAATAGCCGACATAACGCATGGCCGCCTGACGCCACGTCACACGCTGCCCGGTTGCGGCATCCACGACATAACAATCGAGCAATAATTTTCCTGGCGTGCCGAAAAATTTCACCCACGCCACCAGCGTGACCGCCGCGACACCCAATTGTGTGGCCCAGTCGGTTTGGATGTGGATGCGCGCGTCGGCCGCCAACGCCTGCGGTAACATTGCCAATGCCAGTGTAAAAAGCTGCGCGACGCCGGTCACTAAAAACACTAGGCCCGCATCGATCGCGAACGCGGCGACGCGCCGCCAAAACCCGGCGTAGCGATAACCCGTCATAATTTGTAACCGCGATGCAGCGCGACTATCCCGCCGCTTAAATTGAAATAATCGCAACGTTCGAAGCCCGCGTCCACCATCATGTTCTTCAGCGTGGGCTGATCCGGATGCATGCGTATGGATTCGGCGAGGTATTTGTAACTCCCCGCGTCCCCGGCGATTAATTTACCTAGCCTTGGCAATACGCTGAACGAATAGGCGTCGTAGATCGGCTTTAAACCGGGCACCACAGGTTTGCTGAATTCCAACACCAACACCCGTCCACCGGGTTTCACCACGCGCAACATCGAACGCAACGCGCGGTCTTTGTGCGTGACGTTGCGCAACCCAAACGCGATGGTGATGCAATCAAAATAATTGTCCGGGAACGGCAGGCACTCGGCGTTGACCTGCGCGTAACGCACATTGCCGACCCAACCGTCGTTGACCATGCGTTGACGCCCACGCGCGAGCATTGCGGCGTTGATATCGGCCAACACCACCTCGCCTTGCGACCCGACCCGCTCAGCAAATTGCGATGCCAGATCACCGGTGCCGCCCGCCAAGTCGAGCACGCGTTGCCCGTGATGCACCTGACTGGCCCATATCGCATAGCGTTTCCACAACCGGTGCACGCCCATCGACATCAAATCATTCATGACGTCATATTTATCGGCGACGGAATGAAAGACCTCGGCGACGCGCCGCGCCTTGCCTGACACCGGCACGCGTTCGTAACCGAAATCTACACTGGGTTCGGCGGGCGTTTTGTCTTGGCTCATGGCGTCCTCTGCGTTAAGCTTGGTTAATTGCGTTTGTGACCGGCGGCGCGCAATTTATCTAGATATTCCTGCCACAATTGATCCTTATGCTTACCGTATTCATACAACAATTCATACGAATAGATGCCGGTATCATGGCCGTCGGTAAACTTAAGCTTGATCGCATACATGCCCATCGGCTCGATCGCCTCTATATTCACGTCCTGCTTACCCAATTGCAATACCTCTTCGCCTGGGCCGTGACCGCGCACTTCAGCGGACGGTGAATACACACGCAAGAATTCGCAAGGTAGATTAAAATGCGCGCCGTCGTCGAACGCAACCTCAAGCACCTTGGATGTTTGGTGCAATTTAATATCTACTGGCACTGGACCGGGCATAGCACTCTCCATTCAACACAAAATTACAAAATATAACGCGATAAATCTTCGTTCTTCACCAAATTACCGATTTGTTCATCCACATAGGCGCGCGTGACCGTCACCGTTTGCCCGGCGCGATCGGCGGCCTCGTAAGACACGCTTTCCAGCAATCGCTCTATCACGGTGTGCAAGCGTCGCGCGCCGATATTTTCCGTGCGTTCGTTCACTTCCCAGGCGATCTCCGCCAGGCGTTGTATGCCGCCTTCTTCAAACACGACATCTACACCTTCCGTCGCCAGCAACGCGGCGTATTGCTTGGTCAGCGACGCATCCGGTTCGGTCAGCACACGCACAAAATCGTGCGCCGTCAGCGGCTGCAATTCCACGCGTATCGGTAAGCGGCCTTGTAATTCCGGGATCATGTCCGACGGCTTCGCGAAGTGAAACGCGCCGGACGCGATAAACAAGATATGATCGGTGCGCACCATACCGTGCTTGGTGCTGACCGTAGAACCTTCCACCAACGGCAATAAGTCGCGTTGCACGCCCTCGCGCGAGACATCCGCCCCGCCGTGTTCGGAGCGCTTACACACCTTGTCGATTTCGTCGATGAACACGATGCCGTTTTGTTCCACCGCCTGCAGCGCGAGCGCCTTGATTTCATCTTCATTAATCAACTTGGCGGCCTCGTCGTCGGTCAAACGGCGCATCGCCTCCTGCACGCGCATACGTCGTTGCTTGGTGCGCGTGCCGGACAGGTTTTGAAACAGGCTTTGCAGTTGACCGCTCATTTCTTCCATGCCCGGCGGCGACATGATCTCTACGCCCACCGCCTGCACCGCAACATCGACGCTGATTTCTTTGTCGTCCAACTTGCCTTCGCGCAGCATTTTGCGGAATTTTTGCCGCGTATCCGTCATTGAGGAGTCCGCGTGATCGCTGTCGCCGACATGACTGATGTTAGTTCGCGGACGCGGCAACAAGGCCTCTAACACACGCTCCTCGGCGGCCTCTTCGGCACGGTGCCGCACCTTGCTCATCGCGTCTTCACGTGCCATTTTGATCGCGACGTCCATCAAGTCGCGGATGATGGTCTCGACATCGCGCCCGACATACCCGACTTCGGTAAACTTAGTCGCCTCCACTTTAACAAACGGCGCGTGCGCAAGCTTGGCCAAACGCCGTGCGATTTCCGTCTTGCCGACGCCAGTGGGCCCGATCAACAAAATATTTTTGGGCGTGATCTCGTGACGCATCGCCTCGTTGACCTGCCCACGGCGCCAGCGATTGCGCAATGCAATCGCGACGGCGCGTTTGGCATCCGCCTGCCCGATGATGTGTTTATCTAATTCTTGCACGATTTCGCGTGGCGTCATCGCCGACATACTAAAACATCCTCAATCACTGTCTAAGGTTTCTATGGAAAATTGCTGATTCGTATAGATGCAAATATCCGCCGCGATACTCATCGCACGCTCTACAATGGTCAATGCATCGAGATCGGTGTTTTCGAGCAGTGCGCGTGCGGCCGCCTGCGCATAGGCGCCGCCGGAACCGATCGCGATCAGGCCGCGCTCGGGGTCTAGCACGTCGCCATTGCCGGTAATGATTAAGGATTGCCCGCGATCCGCGACCGCCAACATCGCCTCTAAACGCCGCAACATACGATCGGTACGCCAATCCTTCGCCAACTCCACTGCGGAACGGGTCAGATTGCCGGAATGTTTTTCGAGCTTGGCCTCAAACCGTTCAAACAACGTGAACGCGTCGGCGGTGCCGCCCGCAAACCCCGCCAACACCTTGTCGTTATACAGGCGCCGCACCTTGCGGGCATTGCTTTTCATGACCGTGCTACCGAAGGTCACCTGGCCGTCACCGGCCAACACCACCTTGCCCTTGCGGCGCACACATAAGATCGTCGTACCCTTAAACTGTTCCACCGAGGCCTCTCGCCCTATCTTGATGGCCTGATTTTACACCAACGCGCGGTGGATGTGGGGGGCGATGGGGATAGAGGCGAGGTAAGGTTACACACGATGGAAGGGTAACCCCAAAACAACAAAGGGCGCCCATCAAGGACACCCTTTTAAAACCAATTCAATATCGGCCGCGAGGTTTGTGCGGCCGACGTCCGCGAACTAAAACGCTGCGTGTTACTTCTGCATCTTGTCGATAAACTTGTCCACGTCCACCTTCGCTAATCCCCCCGGCATTTGTGGGGTCGGTGTAGCGACTGGGGCAACATAGGGTTGCAGCGCAGGTTGTGGAAACGGAATAGACGCGTTAGGTGTTACCCGTTCTTGCTTGGGGCTTACCTCCGAGGTGGTCACTTCGCCAGTCACAAGGTCGATAGTCATCATACCCATGGCTTACCCTCCTGTGGTAGCACGCTCACGCGCGCCTCTAAAATGTTATCGGTTGAACCGCCTTACAACTAAATAGTGGCACCCGAAGGCTTAAACAAGACTGAACCGCAAAAAACATAAAAATATTGCGAACTCCATCACGTTTTAAGATGACCGTCGGCGACCTAGCATACCCACCCCTACCCATAGCCCGATACACAAGATGACTACCAGGTTATTCCCGATGTAAACATAAGGGGTTTTACCCTGGCGGGGTTGGATTTGCGTGGTCAACACCTCTGTCACAAATTGCGGAATACGTGCCACTATGTCCCCGTGCGGATCGACCACGGCGGTGATGCCGGTATTCGTCGCGCGCGCCAAATAGCGCCCCGTCTCCAGCGCACGCATCGCGGCGATTTGCAGGTGTTGATGCGGCCCCATGGAATCGCCCCACCACGCGTCATTACTCATGTTTACGAGATAATCCGCCTGCGGCAGACCGCGTATGACCTCTTCACCGAAGGCGTCTTCATAACAAATGGTGATGCCTGCGATATGACCAGCGGCATGCAAAACCGGCGGCGTTTGATCGTCACCGCGGCTAAAATTTGACATCGGCAGGTTGAAAAAATTGATCAGGCCGCGCAGCCAGTCGGACATCGGCAAGTAATCACCGAACGGTACCAAGTGGCGCTTGAAATAAAATTCGGTTTGCGGGCGCAGCGACACCACGCCATTATAAAATTCGCCGCTTTCTTGTTGCTGCACCGGCAGGCCGATCAATACCGCCGAGCCTTTGGCTGCGGTCGCCTCACTGATTTGCTGTAATAGGGGTGCTGATTCGTGATAAAACAACGGCAAGGCCGTTTCCGGCCACACAATCACGTCACTGTCGAGGTGCGCGAGTGTGAGCCCGCCATACAAATCTATCGTGCGTGAAAGATTTTGCGGTGACCATTTAATGTGTTGCGAGACATTCCCCTGAATCAGGCTGACCTTCAGCGGTCCACCGACATCATGCGTCCAGGGCACCCAGGTCAACGCGTAACCGCCGACCCAAACTGCCGCCAGCGCGCCCCACAGCGCGCGTCGCACGCGCGCTGAAGGGTCGACCAATGCCATCTGCAAGGCCCCACCCGACCACGCCACCCACAACGAAAGGCCATAAACACCGATCACGGGCGCCCACCCGGCCAACGGCGTATGAAGCTGCGTATAACCCAGATTCAGCCATGGGAACCCGGTCAAAATCCATCCGCGCACCCATTCCCATAGCACCCACGCCGCAGGTAACACGCTTAACGGTGCCCAACGCTGCATAGTAGGTGACAAGTTTTGCATCGTTTTCGCCCACGCCCAGGCCAAACTTGCTGGGAACAGCGCCAAAAACGCCGCGAACCCGCCGGTCAACACCACGGCCAACCAGACATCGGTATAACCGAAATCGTGGATAGAGACGTAGATCCACGAGGTGCCCACGCCAAACATACCCAGCCCAAACCACCATCCGCGTCCCCACGCGATCTTGGTCGATACGCCGCGCACCGCCAGCCATAACGCGACCGGCGACAACACCGCCAGCGGTACCACATAGTACGGCGCAAATGCCAATGGCAATAACGCACCCGCGATCAGCGCGAGGAGTCGACCACGCCAAGCTTGCCAAATGTTGTGCGAGGGGGAATGAAGTGCTGCGAGGAACATTTGCCAATAAGGGGTCATAAACGCGCGCCGGTGAGTGGTTTTATCATGAATTCAGCGGGCGCCACACCCAGTGCGGCCGCCCACGCTACAAACAAACTAGAGGTGCCCTAGTGACCGCCTTCGTCTATCGCCGTGCCCTTGATTTCAGACACCTGCAACAAATGCACGCGACGGTTGTCGGCGCGTAGTATCTTAAATCTAAACAGATCGATATCCACGCTCTCACCGCGCTTTGGCAAATGCCCAAACGCGTTAGTCACCAAACCGCCAACGGTATCATAATATTCATCGCTCAGGTGCGCGGAAAAATAGTCGTTAAAATCCTCGACCGGTGTCAGCGCCTTTACGGTATATACACTGCCGTGTTGCATGATATTCGTATCTTCATCGACATCGTATTCATCGGCGATATCGCCGACGATTTGTTCTAACACGTCCTCAATCGTCACCAAACCGGAAACGCCGCCGTATTCATCGACCACGATGGCCATATGATTGCGGCTCAAGCGAAATTCGCGCAATAACACGTTCAAACGCTTGGATTCCGGGATAAACACCGCCGGGCGCAACACGTCGCGGATATCAAAACCTTCTTTGTCGTCTTGCGCAAAATAGGTCAGCAGATCTTTGGCCAGCAGGATACCGACGACCTCGTCGCGATTATCGCCTATGACCGGGAAACGCGAGTGGCGGGTTTCGAGCAGGATTGGAAGATAGTGCAAAGGGGATTCGTCGCGATGCACGACCACCATCTTGGTGCGCGGGATCATGATATCGCGCACCTGCATCTCGGAGACTTGCAGCACGCCCTCGATCATCGCCAATGAATCGGCCTCGAGCAGGTTGCGCCCCTCTGCGTCGCGCAACAATTCGACCAGCTGCGCGCGATCTTTTGGTTCAATCAACAGGGCCTGACTGATGCGTTCTAACCAAGAACGCGCTTCCGGCCCGTTACTAGGTCGGCCTTCTTTCATAATGTGTCCATCGTGAGATAAGGATCCGTATACCCCAAGGAGGTTAAAATTTTAACTTCTCGCGCCTCCATCAGGCGCGCGTCGTCATCGTTTATATGATCATAGCCCAATAGATGCAAGACGCCGTGCACCGTCATGTGCGCCCAATGCGCCTCGACCGGCTTGCGTTGCGCGGCGGCCTCTGCGGCGACCACATCGGCACAGATGACCACATCGCCCAACAACGCCAATTCCGGGTCGGGCAGATCTTCAATCGGAAACGACAGCACATTCGTGGTGCCGTCTTTGCCGCGATAATCCTGATTGAGCTGCACCATTTCAGCGGCGTCCACGACGCGCACCGTCAACTCCGCCGCGTCTGCGTGTTCGCGCAACGCGGTGCGCGCCCAATGACTGAACGTCGCGGGTCCGGGCACGTGCGCGGGCGGTTTGTCCAATGCAAACTGCACGTCGATAAAATACGTCATACCGTTTCCTGCGCCGCCGCTTCGACACGCTCATAGGCGGTCACCACGCGCTGCACCAACGGGTGACGCACGACATCATGGGCGCTGAAAAAACTGAACGCTATGCCTTCCACGTCTTGCAACACCTGCGTCGCATGGCGCAGGCCCGAGGTCTTGTGCGCGGGTAAATCGGTCTGCGTGACATCACCGGTAATCACCACCTTCGAACCGAAGCCGATACGCGTCAAAAACATCTTCATTTGTTCAGGCGTGGTGTTTTGCGCCTCGTCCAGAATAATAAACGATTCGTTCAACGTGCGACCGCGCATAAACGCGAGTGGCGCGATCTCGATCACATGACGCTCTATCAAACGCGCGACCTGATCAAAACCCAGCATTTCATATAAGGCGTCGTACAACGGACGTAAATAGGGGTCGATCTTCTGCGCCATGTCGCCGGGCAAAAAACCTAAGCGTTCACCGGCCTCGACCGCCGGGCGCGTCAATACCAAACGCCGCACGCGCTCCTTTTCCAACGCCTCCACGGCGCTGGCGACGGCAAGATAGGTCTTGCCGGTGCCGGCGGGCCCGATGCCGAAGCTGATGTCGTGGCTGCGGATATTTTGGATGTAGGCGCGTTGCTTGTGGCCACGACCTTGCACCACACCCCGGCGTATCAGCACCCGCCCGCCTTCGTCTTCGGTGTGCGTTTCGGCCGCCGCCGCGTCGATCTGATGCTCACGCAACACCAACTGTGCCTCGGCCAACGTCGGCGGCGCGGTTTGTGTGTCACGATAAAGCCGCAACAACACCGCGCGCGCGATCTGCGCCGCGCCGCGTTCGCCCAGGATATGAAACACGTGTCCGCGTCTATGCAATTGCACATTCAGCGTGCGTTCGATAAGGTGCAGGTGTTCGTCGAATTGACCGCACAACAGTGCCAAACGGGCATTATCGGCAGGGTCTAAGCGTACCTCTAAACCCTCGGCAAACGCCGTATGATCTATCCCCAACGCCTTGGTTACGGCCACGTTAGACCCTCACCCCGCGCAGACTATTGGGCAATGCCTCGGTGATCTTGAGGTGGACAAACTGCCCGGCCAACTTGGCATCCCCATCGAAATTGACGACGCGATTATTAACGGTGCGACCGGCCATCTGGCGCACATCTTTGCGCGACGGACCTTCCACCAACACCGATTGTGTGGTACCGACCATACGCAACGAGATCTCGGTCGCCTGTTGAATGATGCGTTGCTGCAACAAGGCCAGGCGTTCACGCTTGACTTCCATCGGCACGTCATCGGGCAGGCTCGCGGCGGGTGTGCCGGGGCGGGGGCTGTAGATAAAACTAAAGGATTGATCGAATCCGATCTCGGCGATGAGGTTCATCGTCGCCTCAAAATCGGCGTCCGTCTCGCCGGGAAAGCCGACGATAAAGTCTGACGACAGGCTCAGTTCAGGGCGGATCTGACGTAAACGGCGAATCTTGTGTTTATATTCCAGGGCGGTATGACCTCGCTTCATCTGCGCCAAGATGCGGTCGGAACCGCTTTGTACAGGGAGATGCAAATGGCTCACCAAGGCCGGGATCTCGCGGTAGGCGTCGATCAGGCTGTCGGTCAGTTCCACCGGGTGCGACGTGGTGTACCGCAGGCGCTGGATGCCGTCGATACCCGCCAGATAGTGTAGCAACAAGGCCAGGTCACTGACCTCGCCGTCGTGCATTATACCCCTGTATGCATTGACATTTTGACCCAACAAAGTGACCTCGCGCACGCCCTGTGCGGCAAGCTGCGCGACCTCGGAGACGACGTCGTCAAACGGTCGGCTGACCTCTTCACCGCGCGTATAGGGTACCACGCAAAATGTGCAGTATTTGCTACACCCCTCCATCACCGACACAAACGCCGTCGCACCGGTCGCACGCGGCTCCGGCATGCGGTCAAATTTTTCGATCTCGGGAAACGAGATATCCATTACCGAACGACGGGTGCGTTGCACCTGCTCGATCAATTCGGGGAGGCGATGCAGCGTTTGCGGGCCAAACACGATGTCCACAAACGGCGCGCGGCGCTGTAGTGCGGCGCCTTCCTGGCTGGCCACGCAACCGCCTACACCGATAATGATATCGGGGCGCAATTCTTTGAGGGGGCGCCAACGGCCGAGTTCAGAAAACACCTTCTCCTGCGCCTTTTCACGCACAGAGCAGGTATTCAACAAGAGGACATCGGCCTCTTCGGGGGTTGCCACCAACTGTAGCCCATGGGCTACATCGAGCACATCCGCAATCTTCGCGGAATCGTACTCATTCATCTGGCAACCGAACGTTTTAATATAAAGTTGTCGCGGCATTGAGGGTAATCAGGAAATCGAACCGTGCATACTAGCACACCGCAGACAAGATGGCTATATTTCTTGTGTATTTTTTAATGTTTTTACCTGGCGCGCAAGAGCTTGGTTGCCCTTGCGCCAGTTCTTTTGTAGACAACGCGGGCACAAGTGTTTCGGTACAGGGGCGTTGAACCGGTATATTGCAGCCGCGTTGACCGCCTACGCGCTGCGGCGTATGTTATAAACAGCGATAGACGAAAATTTTCTCGCAAATTATGCATTTGTCAAAGAGTGGGATCAATGCCTAGGTTGAATGCAGGTTTGGGGGAAGGGGTCTGCGTGGGGTATTTTGTCGCCCCATGTTGGGGCTGATACTATGTTTGCCAATACGGCAACCAAAAATATAAAGGCTAAGTTATGTTTGAATTGATGGACCTACAAGCGAAGCCCATAATAAAGAAACGACGCCAAGAGTTTCGTCTCCCTTTCACTGCGCATGATAGGCTAGAAATAAGTCACGCGACTTTGATGAGTACCAATATCAGTCGAAGTTGGTTACTGCCGGAAACCCAATATAGGGACGAAATTACACACTATTACAATAAGCTAATAAATTTAGGGATATCTGGCCCTCGCCCAATACTTCGAACCAAGCTAGAAAAAAGGACATCTGAAGAACTAGCAATTAAAATAGATGCCGCCTTAAATTTTTCTGCACTTGCTGAAAATTCTGATGAGATTATTAAACCAATACTTTTGTATTATTCATGCGTTCATTTATGCGGAGTATACACACGTGCTTTTTTTGATTGGAAAGGTGACAAGCTACATCATGGATTGAAATGCAGCTATAATAAAAATGTCGGAGAAACAATAATTGGAGTGAATGAGGTGGGGCAATTCCAACGGCTAGCGTCAACTTGTTTCTTATTGACCGGGCAGCCCAATTGTTTTTCTGATCTCGTAACCTACTCTCAACCACCAACAGCACAAACTGGTGCAGGTGAGTTATTAGAAAAGTTTGGATTTTCGGAAATAGGAGCGCCTATAAAACAGCTAACACTCGATGAGCTAGTTCATTTCAATTTTGGCGGGGAGCTAAAAAAGATTCGAAATCGTCATGGCTACCATAAATTCAACGGACTATCTTCAACAGCATTCCTAATAGATATTATTACGCTTTTTGTGGGAAGCTGGTTGGCGCGGTATGATGTGTTAGGCTGGAAACAGGTGTTGGAAGGTAAAAATAATTCATATCGAATTCACTTCGAGGATACATTTGATCGATTTCAGTTCTTTATGATTGACGCTCTATTAGCGCGTCTGGATGAGCCTCTTTCAGATTTTTCTAAGAGGCTCATTCCATCAATACCAAGCCCATATTCTCTAGATGATCATACTCGCTTCAAAAATGACCCTAATTATGAGCAATAGTCACGTAGCGGATTTCCCAACTCATGCAATCTAATCGGCGCCGACAATAAACTCCAGATATCAGCCCCCGAGCTACCTTGCTATTTTCGCTGCGAATACCCTATAGGTTCCAACCTATCATAAAGCTTACCCAGTTTTTCCCTTCATGTACCCATGCGCCATTGCCAATTCTATCCTGCCCGCCAACCAGACCGATATTGACCCCGGCCCAGTTCTGTACCAGAAATCCTACAGCGATAGTGACACCCGTTTTGTTGTCGGTGTCTCCATTGGTCGCCATATTGATCTGCGTCAAACCACCCGCAATAAAAGGAGATAGAGGCACCCGGGTGTTAGTTAAGGGGATCCTGGGTTCAATACGATAACCTGCGTAATATCCGATCGCAGACTCACCGGTCAATGATTTGTCATTCAAGCGATATTTGAATGGCACGATGAGCGGCCCGCTAGCTGGCCCGGCAAATGACGGCAGCACGGATTTCGTCAAGGATATTCCACCCACCGCCCTATCAATTTTATATTCTTCATCTGTCTTC
>Ga0224495_10002753_pt1 | contig 11255 bp, 13 predicted proteins | sample SF_Jul11_sed_USG_FD_168128 | JGI IMG/M metagenome (GOLD analysis project Ga0224495, IMG submission 168128) | Sediment microbial communities from San Francisco Bay, California, United States - SF_Jul11_sed_USGS_4_1 | ecosystem: Environmental > Aquatic > Marine > Sediment | place: USA: California...
GATGGATGTCCTTACCTTTTTCCAGAATGAGGACCTTCAATTTCTTTTCTGTTTTGAGCAGTTCGAGCGCTGCAAAAATCCCAGCCGGACCCGCGCCGGTTATTATGACATCGTATCTTTTCATCTCACTCATCCATCAATTCTGAAATATTCCAGGTTTCTCTCATAAATTTCAGGGCACTGAAGTTTGTCAGATCAAGATGTATCGGGCTGATCGATAAGAAGTCTTGCTGCACAGCCTCCATATCAGTGTCTTCCCCATGTTCCCAGTATATTTTTCCGCCGCCTATCCAGAAATGTTTCTCACCCCAGGGGTTGAGCATCTCCTGTATTGAATTTTCATATATCCTCTTGCCCTGTCGCGTCAATTTTATACCCTTAATGTCTTCTCTGCGGATATTGGGGATGTTTACATTTAAAAGGGTGTCATAGGGCAGGGAATGCTGAAGGACATGTTCGGCTATCTTTAACGCAAAAAAAGAAGCGGTCTCGTAGTGATAGTGCTTATCGCTGATAAGAGAAAAAGCTGCTGAGGGAACCCCGAATATGGTGCCTTCGATCGCACCGGCAACGGTCCCCGAGTAAGTAATATCATCTCCAAGGTTTGCGCCTTTATTAATTCCCGAAACGATAAGGTCAGGCCTTTTCGGGAGTAATTTGTTTATTCCAAGGGTGACACAATCGGTTGGGGTTCCATTTACGCTGAAGACGTGTTCCCTGATCTCTTCAGCCTTCAACGGTCTGTGCATGGTCAGTGAATGACCGGCAGCGCTTCTTTCCCGGTCCGGAGCTACGATATACGCGTCGCCAAGGTTTTTCATCGCCTTGTAGAGTGCTATTATTCCCGGTGAATGAACTCCATCGTCGTTAGTTACCAGAATGAGCGACATATACACGTATTCTAACAGAAATAAACCGGGCGGTGTTCAGATAAATATTCTCACTATATGAACAGACATCATATCTATATCTGAATAGAGTCATTTGAAAATTTCATAAGAATTATTAGAACCTATCTCAAAATCGGTTCTCGGTTCAAGGATGTCATTCCCGCAAGCGAAGCGCGTCGGGAATCCTTCTGAAAACAAAGAAAGATTCCGGACAAGCCGGAATGACACAAGGAGCGGTTATCATAAAATGTCAATTTTGAGATAGGTTCCAAGCAGAAAACATCTCACCCCCGTTCCTTGCTTTAAACCCACTGCCCGATTTATAGTTTTTTATGGATACAGAATGGCGACTGATCGACTCCGGTCCCTGTGATGCCTTTCATAACATGGCCCTTGATGAGGCGATCGCGACAGAGGTCAGGAAAGGAGATGTCCCGCCCACCCTGCGTCTGTACGGCTGGGACAGGCCCTCTCTGACCCTCGGCTGTTTTCAAAAAACAGCGGATATAAATATCGTCTACTGCAGGGCGCAGGATATCCCTGTTGTCAGGAGGCCGACCGGAGGAAGGGCGGTCCTTCACGGTGACGAACTGACCTACAGTTTTTCGGCTAAAACAGACAGGGGGCCTTTTTCACACGGACTCCTCGACAGCTACGGAAGAATTAGCGAAGCCTTTTCCATCGCCTTAAAAAAAACCGGAGTCACCGCTGAATCAAAAAGGGACAGGGAAACAGGCAGGGTGCCCGACAGAAGCCCCCTCTGCTTCCAGTCGAGCTCCTACGGAGAGCTCCTCCTGGAGAATAAAAAACTTGTGGGCTCTGCCCAGAAGAGATGGGATGACGGTCTGCTTCAGCAGGGATCGATACCCTATCGCTGTCATGACGAGGAACTGAAGGAGATATTCGGGGCGGAAAAAACAGCCTCCCTGAAGAACTGCATGAAAGCACTGAGGGACGCATTGCCCCTGCTCGATGAGGAAGAATTCAGGAAAACCGTTGTCTCGTCGTTCGAGGAGGCCTTCGGTGTCAGGCTTCTTCCGTCGGGCCCTTCTCAGGCGGAGTCTCTTCTTGCTGAGGAACTCCGGGAGCGGAAATATCTTCAGGCCCGCTGGAACTTTCGTCTGTAGCGTCAGCGGAAACAGCCTGACCGGCCCCCTCTTCCTGCGGTTCAGCATTCCCGGTCTCTGATTCGTAATAGTAAATGAATACCGTGGCGATGATCACCAGGCCAAGGTAACTCTGCGCCGCATAGGATAGCAGCTGCAGGGGGAACGCGATGATCGTTCCTATGAAAGGAATCAGGTTAAACGGATAGCTGAAAAGCATGAGAACAAAGCTCGCGATAACATAGGCGAAGAACAGCAGGACATAGAGCCAGAAAGCCGACTGCCTTCTCCATAAAAAAGCGACCGCCCCCCTGAAGGACATGAGCGCACCGCCGGGCTTAAAAAACAGAATCGCGAGGCCGTAAACGGTAACAGCGATCGCTCCCAGGATTACGCTTACCGCAAAGAGCGAAAGTATGAGAGAGAAAAAAATCCCGAGAAACAAGGCAAGGGTCGAATCCTGGCTTTTGGCGCTCTGGACAATCGCCGCGACCCCTCCGCCGAGCAGGCCAAGGAGAAAGGCTATCACGATAAAGACAGCTCCCATGACCAATGAAAACCACATGAGGCGGAAAAAGATCCTTTTTGCCTCTGCCAGAAAGAGCTGCATGCTGAATTTCCGGTCCGGCTCGCGCACTGAACAGCCGATGGTGCCTATTGAACCGGCAAAAACAAAGAGTCCGACGACCGTGACAACCAGGACATAGAAGAGAAAACTGGCAAGGACGATCATGACAAGTCCCATATATTTTGAGATCAGCGCAGTCGGATGCTTCAACAGCCCCATGACGTCCCGCATCTCCGCGAGCCCTGTCAGATCCAGTCCGAACATGACAAACGCGATGCCGAGCGGGATCCCCACAATAACGAAAAACCCCATGCAGTTGGCCAACATCATCCCCACCTGCAATACCACCAACTGCCACCTGCTGTTAATAAGCCTGAACCCGCTTTTTACGGCTTCCGTATAAGTCATCTTTTCTCCTTTATCATCACCGAGCACATAATTATACATCCTCCACGGCAATCTCTTCAAAACAATCGGAAGGCAGTTCCCCGATGAACCGGGAAGGCCGTATCATGCCCATGCTGTGCCAGTCCCCGGAAGTGACCGGATAGCAGAGATACAGCGCCTCCCTGGCCCTCGTCACCCCCACGTAAAAGAGCCTCCGCTCCTCTTCTTCGTCATCGTTTCTGAGCGATTTGGCAGAGGGGAATTTGCCGTCGTTCATCCCTATCAGAAACACCACCTTCCATTCAAGGCCCTTTGCCTGATGCACCGTGGACAGGACGACCCTGCCGCCGGTTTCCTCCGACCCCCCGGCTTCCGTATCCGAAACACCGAGGAGAGTCATATCCGCCAGGAACATCTCGAGTGAATCGTACCGGAGGGCAAACCGCATCATCTGTTCGATGTCCTCTATGCGCATCTCGGCGTTGGGATAAGTGTTGTACAGATGCTCTTCATACCCATGCCGGAGGATATGCCCGATCACCTCAGAAGGCGCGCCATGAAACTGTTCGCCGCCGACTTCGCCCAGTATATCGACAAAGCGCCTGAAACCGGCTGCCGCCTTTTTCGGCACAAGCACGGCTGCTTCGGATATCCGGTCCAGCGGCTTTTCATGCGCCCGGATGAGATTCCATATTTTTCCTGCCGTGATATTCCCGATGCCGGGAACCAGTTTCACTATCCTCTTCCAGCTGATCTCGTCATGCGGGTTTGCCAGCACCCTCAGAAAGGAAAGCAGGTCCTTTATATGCGCCTGCTCAAAGAATTTCAGGCCCGATCGCACCTCAAAGGGGATCCCTCTCCTCTGAAATTCCATCTGCAGTTCCATCGACTGGTAATGCGAACGGTAAAGCACCGCCAGATCGTCGAACGACCTGTCGTCCCTGTTGAGATCGATGACTACCGATGCGACAAATTCCGCCTGCACAAAAACATCCCTCAGCGGCACCACAAAAGGAGGGTCTCCCGATGCCGCGACAGCATGCAGTTCCTTCTGAAACTGCTTCCTGTTGTTCACGATGATGCTGTTCGCGAGACGCAGTATCTCGGGCGTCGACCGGTAGTTGGTCGTGAGCTTGAATATGGGCGCACCCGGGTATTTTTCGGGAAACCTGAGTATGTTCTCGAAATCAGCTCCCCTGAAGGAGTATATCGACTGGGCATCGTCGCCGACAACCATGAGATTCCCCGTGCCACCCGCGGTCAGGTCGATGATGTCCGCCTGCAGGCAGTTCGTGTCCTGATATTCGTCCACAAGGATATGCCTGAACTTCAGCGAGTAATATTCGCGTATCCTTTCGTTTTCCTGGAATATCTTCTTCCAGCCGGCAAGGAGATCATCGAAATCCATGAGGTTCAGGGCGAGTTTCTTCTTTTCATAGAGCCCCACGATCCCTGCGATATCCTCAACCGCGCCGGTAAAATGGGGAAATCTCCGCAAGACAACCTCCTCCACCCGTGTCCCGGTATTCTTTGCGAGACTGCATATCTCAGAAAATACCGCGCCCTTCGGGATGACCCTGTCTTTTTTGAAGAATTCAGCGATGCATGACTCGAAAAGCTCTTTCGAATCTTCGCGGTCAAGGATCGAAAAACCCTGCTTGTACCCTGCCAGTTGGCAATGCTGCCTCAGAAGGAGGTTGGCCGCATGATGAAAGGTGCCGCCGAAAAGGCCCGCGATATTTCTTCCGATCAGGAGTTCCACCCTCCTCATCATCTCCTTTGCCGCCTTGTTCGTGAAGGTGAGCAAAAGAACATTCTCGGCCCTGATTCCGCTTTCGATCAGCCGCGCGACACGGTAGGTGACCACCCGCGTCTTGCCGGTCCCTGCACCGGCAAGCACGAGCGCAGGGCCCTCCTGATGCATCACCGCTGTGTACTGCTCAGGATTGAGTTCATGCTCATAATCCACCTTCAGCACCGCAGGTTCTCTATGGAGGAAGTATTTTTTCATTTTGCTCGTCTTTTAATATCCGGGCCTATCACAAAATTATTAAACAAGGTTGACAGAAAAGAGCAGTTTTCCCTTTTACCGATACTATCGTTACTATAGCCACATACCTCACCCTCCAGAGGAAGCGTGAGGGGGACTAACTTATGAACTCCTCAGTTTTTGCAATGTTTTTCTCTTTGTTCCCGCTTGGAATTTTGGCTGTGGTGAATCACCTTCTTCAGTCTTCAGATTTTAAGAACTTCAAAAATTTAATCAAACGCAAAGAGCGGCAGCGAAGACCTTTTGAGTATCCCTTTTTCTTCAGACATCCTGAAGAGCCCTTCAACCGCCCTGATGCCGGCATCCCCTAAGTCGAGCGAGTAATCATTCACATAAAGCCCTATATGCTGCTCTATAACGCTGTCGGCGAGTTCCTGGGAGTGTTTTTTTATATATGCCGTCGGTTCGGCGCTGTTTGCAAAGGCGTATTCAAGACTTTTCCTTATGTCTGTTTCTATCTTTTTTATCAGGTCTTTCCCCAGTCCCCGTTTCGCGATAATACCCCCGAGGGGGATCGGCAGTCCTGTTTCCCGTTCCCACCACTCACCGAGGTCCAGGAGCTTTCGCAGACCCGCATTCTCATAGGTGAAACGGCTTTCATGGATGATCAGCCCCGCATCAGCCTCATTATTCCGGACAGCATCGATAATGCGGTGAAAGGGCATTATGAGCACCCTTTCCTTCAGAGACGGATCGAAAAGCTGCAGGAGAAGAAACGCGGTCGTCAGTTTCCCGGGTATCGCGATTTTTCTGCCGCAGAGGTTTTCCATCCGCTCATATTTTTTTGAGACGACGAGAGGCCCGCAGCCTTTCCCGAGCGCGCCGCCCGACCTGAGCAGGCAATAGGTTTCCCGCAGATGTCCAAAGGCATGGAAGGATATCTTCGTGATGTCAAGCTCAGCGCATCCGGCCTTCCGGTTCAAGGTCTCGACATCTTCGAGCATCTCCCTGAAGCGCAAATCTGTATCGATCCTGCCGTGGACCAGCGCGTAAAAAATAAAGGTGTCATTCGGACAGGGGGAGTACCCAAGAGACAGAGACGTCATCTAGCGCTTTCCCTGCTTCTTCGCCGGCAGTTCGTCAAGTTCCGTTATCCCGGCCGTACGCATGCAGACACGGCAAGCGCTGTGCGCGGAGGTGCCGTCTTCCCAAAATTCGGCCCTGAGCGACGCATTTCCGCAGGCAGGGCAGCTATTCCGCCGGGACTCTCCACAGCCCTTCTCAGGGCCGAATTTTAAAAGAGTGCCGTCCATCTTTGCCGCCTGTTCACTTCACATGATTCCATGGCTATATTATATCTGAAGCAGGCTGGTTCCGCATAACCCGCGGTACAATAACGCATCCGGTTTTCAGCAGCAGGGGAGCTTCCCCTTGTCCCTTTCCTGAATCAACTCCGGCTGAGCGTCAACCTCTCAAGAAACTGAAACACCGCCTTTTGGCAGTTCTCTGAGGCAAGCAGCACGTCCCATTTTCCCCTGTCGCGGTCCTCCACGCTGTTGCTGATCCCCCTCATCTCAACAAAAGGTATTCCATAAAGACGGCAGATGTGAGCAACCGCGGCCCCTTCCATATTTTCGCAGAGAGGACTGAATTTTTCGGAGAGTTCCCGGGCCCGCTGCATGGTTCCTGTGCAGGCAGAGACTGTCAGGAATATCCCCGATTGTGCCGCTGCGACATTTCCGGATGCCTCCAGTGCAAGTCTGCTCATGCGTCTGTCGACCGGGAATTCATTGAAATACCGCCTCCCGCGTATCTTTACGAGCGGTATCCCCGTTATTTCGAGGGAATGGATGCCGTCTTTCAGCAGAACCCCCTCGTCAGCATAGATCTCTTTTGAAGCAACGGCGATATCACCGGCCTTCAGCCCTGAGGAAGGAAAAGCGCCCCCGATGCCGAAGTTTATGATGCATGACGGAGAGAATTTCTCAATGAGCACGGTCACGGCATGCGCGGCATTCGTCTTTCCCATGCCTGATATGCCAAAAACGACGCGCTTTCCCTCAACGGTGCCTGAACGGAAGGCCGGATGCCCGGGAAGGCTTTTCCCTGCAGTTTTAAACGTGCTGCTGAACAGTGTCCCCTCGGAAATAACCGAGGCCATAATCCCGATACATTTTTTATTCACTGATCCTGAAAAACGCACCTTTTTCTTTTGATTTCAATGTATTTATCATAGCACAGGCCTTGAAAAAAAAGATTTTCTATGTTAATCTTTCTAACCTGAAAAACCTTTTTCAGGAATAAATTCACACGCCGGCTACAGTTCTGCGATGGTCCTTTTAAAAAGGGTGAGCAGAACAGGCGGAGGAAAAAACCATAGGAGGAAAATCATGGCAGTAGTTTCAATGAAGGAATTGCTTGAGGCTGGAGTACACTTTGGTCATCAGGTAAAGCGCTGGAATCCGAAGATGAAAAGATATATCTTCGGCGAAAGAAACGGTATTTATATCATCGACCTGCAGAAGACCCTGCGGGGTCTGGAAGATGCGTATGCATTTGTCAGGGATCAGGCTGCAACAGGCGCGGGAGTGCTCTTCGTCGGCACCAAAAAGCAGGCGCAGGATGCGATCATGGAAGAGGCCAACAGGGCATCAGCCTTCTACATCAACCAGAGATGGCTGGGGGGAATGCTGACAAACTTTACGACCGTAAAAAAGAGCATCGAGCGCCTCAAGAAGCTCGAGACGATGAAGGAAGACGGCACGCTGCAGCTTCTCACGAAAAGAGAGGCCTCCGCTCTCGAAAAAGAGAGGGAAAAACTCTCCAAAAACCTTTCCGGAATCAAAGAGATGAAAGAGCTTCCGGGAGTCATCTTCATTATTGATCCCAAAAAGGAAAAGATAGGTGTTGCCGAGTCAAGGAAATTATCGATACCGACCGTGGCGGTTGTTGACACCAACTGCGATCCCGACGAAATCAATCACGTCATTCCAGGGAACGACGACGCGATAAGGGCCATCAAACTCCTTACCTCAAAGATGGCTGATGCCGTAATCGAAGGAAGAGCTGCGCTCACCAAGGAATCCCAGCAGGAAGAGGAAAAGGGACAGATTGAAGAGAAAATCAAGACAGAAGAGGCAGCGGAGGTAACAGAATGACGGAAATTTCAGCAAGCGTAGTAAAAGATCTCAGGGAAAAGACCGGCGCGGGCATGATGGAGTGCAAAAAGGCGCTCACCGAAAGCAGCGGCGACTTCGAAAAGGCCATTGATCTCCTCAGGCAGAAAGGGCTTGCCACTGCAGCAAAAAAGGCAGGCAGGACAGCCTCCGAAGGGATGATCGGGTCTTATATACATATGGACAGAATAGGCGTAATGACTGAAGTCAACTGTGAAACGGACTTCGTGGCAAGGACCGATGACTTCAAAGAACTGGTCAAGGATATCGGCATGCATATCGCCGCCGCAAATCCCACCTACCTTTCAAGGGAAGACGTCCCCCAGGATGTTATAGAACGGGAAAAGGAAATATACCGGGCCCAGGTGACGAACAAACCACCGCAGGTAACAGAGAAGATAATAGAGGGAAAACTGGACAAATTCTTTTCTGAGACCTGTCTCCTTGAACAGATTTTCGTCAAAGACCCGGAACAGAAGAAAAAAATAAAGGATATTATTACCGAGAAAGTCGCCAAGCTTGGAGAAAACCTCATGGTCCGGAGATTCGTTCGGTTCCAGCTTGGTGAAAACCAGCCTTCCGGACCGAAGAGCTGCTAAGGAGAGAAATGGCCCGCAAATTTAAGAGGATACTCCTGAAAGTCAGTGGCGAAGCGCTCATGGGCGACAAGGGTTACGGAATCGACGCGAATACCGTTGATTTCATGGCCAAAGAGATAAAGGACGTCTTTTCGATGGGTATCCAGCTCGCCATCGTGATCGGCGGCGGCAATATATTCCGGGGCGTACAGGCAAGCCTTGAGGGCATGGAGAGGGCATCTGCGGATTACATGGGCATGGTGGCGACCGTCATCAACGCCCTCGCCCTTCAGAACGCCCTCGAAAAACACGGCATCCCGACACGGGTGCAGTCTGCTATCGAGATGAAGGAACTTGCCGAATCATACATCCGCCGCAAGGCGATACGGCATCTTGAAAAGGGACGTGTCGTTATCTTCGCGGCGGGCACGGGAAATCCTTACTTTACTACCGATACTGCAGCTGCCCTGCGGGCGATGGAGATCGGAGCGGAAGTTATCATGAAGGGAACCAAGGTGGACGGGGTATATTCCGCGGATCCTGTGAAGGACCCTCGCGCGGTAAAATTCAGCACCCTCAGCTATATCGACGTGCTGAAAAAGGGTCTCGGCGTCATGGATTCCACTGCAATATCATTATGTATGGACAATAACCTGCCGATTGTGGTATTCAATCTAAGAGGCAAAGGGAATATTCGGAAGGTAATTGAGGGGAAAAAGATCGGCACGCTCGTTAGGGGGAACAATGATTCAGGAGCTAAGAAAAAAAACAAGTGACAGGATGCAGGGCGCTATAGACGCGCTCAAAAAGGAATTCGCCTCTGTCAGGACCGGCAGGGCTTCCATGGGACTTCTCGACGGAATCGTCATCGACTATTACGGCACACCTACCCCTGTTCAGCAACTCGCAAGCCTCAGCATACCTGAAAGCAGGCAGATCGCCATCCAGCCCTGGGAGCAGAAATTAATCCCTGAAATCGAGAAGGCGATTATGAAATCCGATCTCGGACTTACGCCGATGAACGACGGCAGGACGATCAGGATTAATATCCCTGTCCTCACCGAAGAACGCAGAAAGCAACTGGTGAAGATCGTCAAGAAAAGGGCGGAGGAGTCGAGGATAGCGGTGCGCAACATCAGAAGAGACTCTAACGAAGAGCTGAAAAAACTCGAGAAAAATGAGCATGTCAGCGAAGACGAAGTGAAAAAAGAGCATGACGAGGTGCAGAAAATCACGGATTCGTTCATCAAAAAAATCGATGAACTGCTGGAGCATAAGGAAAAAGAGATCATGGAGGTATGACAATGAACAGTAATTTTGTATTGAAAGTAGAAGATGCGAAGCTTCCCGATGTACAGAAGGCCCTTCAGCAGGCCGGCATCAAGGTAAGAAGCATTATCGAAATTTTCAAAGAGGAAGTCAAGAAAGAAGAAGCGAACTGATGGCGGCAGCTTCCACCAGAAAGAGTGCGCAGAAAAAGACCGCTGTAAGGAAGAATGCGGTCAAATCCATCTCTGGCAGGACTGCAAAGTCTGCCGGCAAGGCGAAAAAAGACGTTGCCGCCAGAAAGACAGCGGGGAAAATCCCTGCCGCGCCAAAGACGGCGGCAAAAAAGACACCCGTAAAAAAGACGGTTCCACCTAAGGCAGGGGGGCCAAAGACCGCTGCACCAAAGTCAGCTGGAGTGAGAAAGCCTCAGCAGAAGGCAAAGACCTCTCAGGACAGATTGCTTGAGCTCAGAAAATCCCTGCTCAGGAAAAAAGAGGACATCCTGAAAGAGGCGAAAGAAGAGATTTCAAAATATATCAGCGGCGAAAATAAGCAGCTTGTTGATACCGCCCTTGACGACGGCGACTGGGCTGTAGTTGATATCTCTGAAGATATCAGCCTGCTGAGGCTCTCCTCTCACAGGAAATTAATGCACGGCATCGACGAGGCGATCAGAAAAATCGCCGAGGGGACGTATGGCATCTGTGAAGAATGCAATGAGGAGATCAGCGAGAAAAGACTGCTGGTGCTGCCTGCGGCGACTCTCTGCATAGACTGCCAGGAGCACAAGGAGCAATTCGAGGCATTTTCGGCAGTGAGCGAAGAATAGTCCGTAACGTACTTGTCAGGCTAACACTGACCATAGACCTCGGCAAGTATTTCGGCTGCGCCCTTTGCCAGCAATGCCTCGGCTAACGCCGTCCCGATCGCTTCAGCATCTTCAGGACGCCCGGCGGAATACTCCCTGATAATCCTGTCGCCTGATACACTTCCGACCAGGCTGTCCATGACCAGCGTGCCGTCCTCCATTCTGGCATATGCCGCTATCGGCACCTGACAGCCTCCCTCGAGTCTCTTCAGCAGCGCCCTTTCGGCCTTCACACAGATCGCGCTTTCCGCGTGATTCAACGGTGCGATGAGTTTATGCGTAAAATCATCGTCAACCCTGCACTCTATCCCGATCGCGCCCTGTCCTATCGCCGGAAGCGTAATATCGGGAGAAAGAATTTCGGTAATCCTGTCCGCCCATCCGAGTCTCTTTACTCCAGCAACTGCCAGGATTATGGCGTCG
>Ga0224495_10002755_pt1 | contig 11253 bp, 7 predicted proteins | sample SF_Jul11_sed_USG_FD_168128 | JGI IMG/M metagenome (GOLD analysis project Ga0224495, IMG submission 168128) | Sediment microbial communities from San Francisco Bay, California, United States - SF_Jul11_sed_USGS_4_1 | ecosystem: Environmental > Aquatic > Marine > Sediment | place: USA: California...
TCAAACGCCGGGCCCGTCCCTTGAATTGCCGGGATTATTTCTTTATAGTTGACGCGCCGCCGGTGTGGCGGAATAGGCAGACGCGCGGGACTCAAAATCCCGTCCGGGGCAACCCGGGTGTGGGTTCGATTCCCTCCACCGGCACCAACAAAAGCCGTTCAATATCAGGCACTTACACGCTCCGGCAGGATCTCTTCGCCGGCCGTTTTGCATCACCCCCAATGGAGCCAAAGGGAGCCAAAAACCGCCATTTTCAGCCCCCAACACGAAAGGTGACACGAAAGGTGGATACATGAATGAAAAAGCCTAATCCTTCTGTGCGACGCCAAGAAAAGAGCTTACATCACTTTTTGTTAAATTAGAATAGAAGTTATTAGCCTTCTCATAAACTAGTTTCTTCCTGATTGGATCTTTATCAATCTCTTCAACAAAATATAGGACGCCCAGCTTCCAAGCCTCATATAGATCTCTTGCGTGCGCTACCGTGACCTCGTCAGATTTGCCTAACTTTTCGAACGCGCGTAGCAACGGTTGGGCGCCAGCGTCGCCGATAGCATAGCTAATACGACGCACCCCTCCGCCAGAGCAGAGGTGGGATTCGGAGGTCGCAGTATGCACGAAACCGCAGCGAGCAGCATAAAGCTCCAAGGGAGTGCACTCGAGGTGCTTAGCTGTGAGGAGATAATCTCTGACCCAATTTATGAAGGATTCTCTTGGTGCCTCTTCTCCTTTGCTGTTGAGCCAGCCGACGGTATCAATCGCTGAGTATATGAGGATAAGAGTAGAAATATTGAGCTTCTTCTCTAGGCAAGCTTCTATGCCAAGACCAAGCGAGACTATGTTTCTATAAAGACTATCTTCGCTCATTTTTGACCTTTCAATCCCAGGCATTTCTACGATCAACTGCCCTGTTCCCTTTTTTCTTCCTGGCGAGAAAAATCAATATGCTCATTCGTCTTTTCGTATGAGGCGCGTTTCCGCTTCGGCGTCTGTTTCACCCCGGGCCGGCGACCCCCTCGGCCGGGCCCCGGCGCCTCTATGCTTTCGTCCTAGCAATGAATTCGCACAGCTTCTTGTTCACCGGTCTTTCTTGAGCACTTACTGGTATTGGACGGCGATGTGGGCGGCAGGGTCGTTCGTGAAGTTGTTGGCCGTGGCGCCGAAACATAATAAAGTTCCGGTTCCCGCGGTCGGTCTAATCCGTAGCCAGCAGTTATCATGCGACTGCGCCGGATATGGAGCGCCAGCCTGGATAAAGGGATTGAAGCTCTGGAAATCATTTAAGATGAAAGTCTTAGTGAATGGGCTCCCCACAATCAAGCCGTTGGCGTCAAATATGGTAAACTCGACCGTCAGAGGACCCAAGGAAATGAACCCGACAGAGGTCCGATAGGTCGCGTTGCTGGCTAGGTTCTGGATCATTAGGGATTGCGAAGTAGCGGCCAAGTTGGAATTCCCGAGTGTCAGTCCTTGGAAGGTCTTGGAATAATTGCCGTTGGACGTACGAACGGCTCCCTGGATCAAATGGGCCTCATCTTGCGTCGCTACGGCAAAGCAGCCGACTCGGCCGTAGTAGGTGAACGCGGGATCTAGGGACTGCAGGGTGGCGAGGATGTTCGAGATTTTCAAGCTCGTATAGACACCCGATGGGATCGTGAGAGCAAACGGCCCCCGGCCCAAACCGCCCCCATACATGAAGGAAACAATAAGTGTATTGTTGGCGGTCATATTGGTAATTTGCAGCTCCGACGTCCAGGTGCCGCCCCCCGTCGCCTCCGCCCAGATGACCTCGGGAAAGCAAATCACGCGGCTCGGCGAGTTATCGTAGGCGAGCAAACTCCCGACAAAGACGAAAATGATAGCCAAAAACCCGACGAAAACTTTCATGGGCCCCTCCCACGAGAAGAATATGTCATAATCTTAGTCGCTTCTCTTTCGTTTATCAAGTCCTAGGCGTCTATCTCCGCCACACCTTCGAGATGCGGGGCGTCGAGCGCGGCATGAACCTCGCGAACATGCGGCAGATCCTGGGCCATGCGACGGTGGATTTCGCGCTCGCCCACTCCTACCATGCCGACGCGGCCCGGCTGCTGGACGACGTCGAAAAAATGGCCGATTTCCCCGCCGAACACGAAAGGAAACACGAAAGAACGGTCTACTAGGCCGAGCCTCACTCATTCACCCGTTAACAGTTAAGCCGTTCTAGGCGCGGGACTCAAAATCCCGTCCGGGGCAACCCGGGTGTGGGTTCGATTCCCTCCACCGGCACCAACCCTAAGGTCGACCTTATCGCTAGTCGGCCGTCCTTGCGAAAACGAAATCCCGCCCGACCTTCTCGCTTCGACCCCCTAGACCGGGCGATTTGAGACTTCTTATCCCCCACGTCACGGGGGTGTCATTGAGCCGAATTGGGGGAGGCGGCGAATGCCGCCGAGGGAGGTATTTTCTATGTAGAATTTCAGTGCGCCGGAAGGGCTCTCCGCCTTGACATTCCGCAACCGGGTCTGTTATAAAAATATCAAGGCTTTGGCGGGGGCGAAAATGAATATTCCCGCGACGAACTTCCACGCTCATGCTCTGTTCCGGGTTATATGGGATCCCGGGAAGAGATGAACAGATAAAGAGGATGCACGCCCCGGACAGAAATCCGGCGGGGCCTTGAAACTCGTCAAATGTGAGAAAGGAGGAAGAAGGTGAAAAAACCCATCCTGATCGCCTGCTTGGCGGTCGCCCTTCTGGCCGGCCTGACCGACCTGGCCGCTCAGGAGCGAGGCTCCATCAGCGGCGTCGTCAAGGCGAACGACGGCCGCATCCTGGAGAACGCGACCGTCAAGATCTCCGGTGGACTCCTGGGCCAGGGGCGCGAGTTCACCACCGGGCCGGACGGCCGCTTCGTGTTCTCCGGCTTGCCGCCGGGCAAATACGCGTTCCTCGTGACCCAGGCCGAGATGCTGGACTTCATGGCCGAGGTCATCGTCAACATCGACCGGCAGACCCAGGTCAACGTCCAGATGACGCCCATCGGGAAGCTCGCCGAGGAGGTCACGGTCATCGCCGTGTCGCCCATCATCGACCTCAAGTCGACCGAGATCGCCTCGAACTGGGTGAGTGAAGTCTTCGAGAAGCTGCCCTTGGGCCGCTCCTATTCCTCGCTCCTCCAGCTCGCGCCGGGAGTCGCCGACAACCGCGACTTCGCCCCGAACGCGGGCGGGAACAGACAGGATAACGTCTACCTTTACGACGGCTCGAACATCACGAACCCGCTCTTCGGCTACCTGAGCACCAATTTTTCCGACCTGGATATCCAGGAAGTCAACATCAAGCGGGGCGGCATCAGCGCCGAGTTCGGCCGCGCGACGGGCATGGTCGCCAACGCCATCACCAAAGCGGGCTCCAACACGCTGACGGGCACGGCCCGCATCGTCCTCGAGCCGGCGGCCTTCACGGGCAAGTTCCGTGACCCGAGCATCATCACCAAGTACGACTCCTACCTGCCGGCCCTCAGCCTCGGCGGACCGGTCATCAAGGACCGCCTGTGGTGGTACGTTTCGGGCTATCTGCCGTATTCGAAGACGACCGGCCGGATCAATAACTTGGGCGAGGTTCCCGATACGACCTCGTCGACGAACGAGATCTTCGGCAAGGTCAGCGCCGCGCCCTTCCCGGCCCACCTCGTGACCCTCAGCCTGAGATACCGTGACGCGACGTCGAAGAAGGCGGGCGTCGGCGTCAATGACCACCCCAACACGGCCACGGATGGCGAGAGCAGCAACCTCATTTTCTACGGCTCCTGGGTCTGGACCATCAGCCAGTCCACACTCCTCGAGGTTCGCTACGACCACGTCAAAGAGGACAACAAGAGCGTGCCCATCGTCGGCCTCGGCTACCAGCCGGCGTTCGACATCAACAATCTCGACAAGATGGGCTACTTCCAGACGGCCACGGGCTACATCCTCGGCGGAGCCACGAAGTCCGGTCAGTACGTCGGAGCGGCTTCTGAATACAACACCCAGAACTTCTTCCGCGACGAGGTCAAGTTCGTCCTGACCCAGTATCTGGATTTTAGCGGCCAGAGCCACCTGCTCAAAGCGGGCTTCAGCTATGACGATGGCGGCGAGTATCTCGAGCGACTGGCTAATGGCTGGGGAAGCATCATCGTCACGACCTATAGCGGGAAGAAAGCTTTCCGCGCCCGCTATTATTCCAAGCAGCCCGAGCAGGATTCCCGCGGCCGGACCTATGCGATCTTCCTTCAGGACACGGCCACGATCGGTGACCGCCTGACCCTGACCCTGGGCGTGCTGGCCAATCGCGACGAGTACAGCGCCAAGACGGCCGGCGAGCGGAGAACCTTCCTGACGTTCGACTTCGCCAAGGAGATCCAGCCGCGGCTCGGCTTCACCTTCATCCTGAATAAGGGCGTGGGCGATAAGTTCTACGCGAATTGGGGCCGCTATAACAATATGGATAACCGCTCGATCTCCCGGGCCTGGGCGCCGATCCGTATTTACCGCAATGACGCCTATTTTGAGGCCGCGACCGGCGTGAAGCTGGCCGACAACCCGCAGGCCTCCGAGACGGGCAAGGGAATCCTCCCCGACCTCAAGGCGACTTACACCGACGAATTCGTCATCGGCTACAGCCGGCCGTTCCTGAGGAATTGGAGCGTTGAGATTTGGGGCCAGTACCGGACGATGAAACACATCCTCGAGGATTACCCGACGAGAAACCGGACGACCGGGCCCTCGACGTACGTCGGCGGCAATCTCGACGGCCAGGAAGTCACCTGGTTGACCTATCCGACCTTTACCGCCGGCAAGGCCTACCGCAAATATAAGGCCCTCACGTTGCAGATTCAGAAGCAGTACAGCGACAATTGGTCGCTCAACGCCATGTACACCCTGAGCCGCCTGGAGGGCAATTGGGACCTCGACTACGCCGTCGGGACGGCCCTTTTCTATGCCTCGTCCTACCTCGAGGACGCCCCCGGCCTCTATGTGGATGAAGATAACCGGGACGGCCTCCTGTCCGGCGACCGGACGCACATCTTCAAGCTGTTCGGGACTTGGGAGTTCTATAAGAACCTGAGCCTGGGCTGGTATTGGAGGCTCCAGAGCGGCCGGCCCTGGGAGTCCCGTGGCCGGGATTATTACGGGAACTACTATAAGTATCTGGAAAAAGCCGGCACACGGCACCTGCCGACTTGGGGCAATTTCGACCTCCAGCTGGCGTACGCGATTCCCTTCGGCCGGTTCCGCGGCATCGTCGAAGCCCGCGTTATGAACCTCTTCGATACTCAGACCGTCATGAGCCGGGACGTCCGGTCCGACCAGCCCACGTTCATCGCCCCGACCTCCTACGCCTCTCCGCGCAGGTTCGCCCTGACCTTCTACGTCAACTTCTAGTCGCGCGGTTGTCAACGCTCTTACGGGGCGGCCCTTCGGGGCCGCCCCTTTTTTTCTCCCAATTTCGAGATACCCGATGTGACGACGAAGTCCGCCCTGAAGCCCCCCGTAGCGGAGGGGGACCCGACTTGCCTTGCGGGGGGAAGACGCTGCGGCGTCGTGCGGCCGGGGAGAAATACCTCCTGAACCCCCTTCTAGCAAGGCGGGGGAACCGACGGGACTGGTTCCCCGGGGTCGGGGGGAGAAGGGCGGATTTCGTCGTCGCGCTTCCCCTCCAGCTTGCCGGCCGGCGATTTGACGCGTCCGACCGGCTGGGCTAAGATACAGTTTTCGAAGCCATGAATAGGATAGCGATTCTCCTGGTCGCGGCCCTCTTTACGACGGCCGGTCTAAGCTACGGCTATATGCACGCTTCGTGTCCCTGGCATGAAGGACACGTTCCCGGGACCGGTGTCCTACCCACCTCCGATGACCAGGCTCCGGTCTGCCTGTGTTTCTGGACGACACTCTGCCCGTCGCTGCCCGCGGACCCGGATATCCGGGTCGAGTGGGCGGGCTTTGCGCCGCGCTTTGAGGCGCGGCCGCCGGTCCATCTATTTTCGCTCGACCTCTCGCGGCCTCCCCGCGAGCCCGCCGCCTGACGCCTCCCGCTTCTCCCTGACCTTTTCTCTGGAGGAGGATCATCCATGGTAAAAAGAATATTCCTTTCGGCTCTCGCCGGACTGCTCACCGCGCTAGCGCTGGGGGCCCCGTCCGCTGCAGCCGACGAAAGCCTGAGCCTCGACCAAGCCGTTTCCCTGGCCCTGGCCCGCAACCCGGCGGTCCTCCAGGCCGGGAGCCGCCTCGAGGCGGCCCGCGGCCGGAGCCTCCAGCTCGCGGCCCGCCCGAATCCCGAGCTCGCGTTGAGCGCCGAGGGGCTTCCCCTTGGGAATGGAGAGGGGGAAAAAGAGATCAGCTTGGGCGTCCTTCAGCTCCTGGAATTCCCGGGCAAACGGGCCCTGAGGATCCGCGCGGGCGAGTGGGATGAAGAGGCTGCGGCCGCCGACCTCGAACGGGTCCGGACGGTGACCGCCGCGCGAACCGAGGCTGCCTATCTCGACGCCGTCTATGCCGGCGAAGTCGTTCGAGCGCTGGAGGCCGCGCTCGCGACGCTCGATGAATTTCGAACGCTGGCGGCCGCGAAGTTCAAGGTCGGACAGGCGTCCTACCTCGATGTCGTGCGGAGTCGGCTGGAACTCCTCCGCCTCCAGAACGACATCTACGAAGCCCGGCGCGATCATCGCGCACGTCTGACGGCCCTGAACATCCTCGTCGGGACGGAGAACGAGGCGCCCTTCGCCCTGACGACGCCCCTGGACTTCGTCCCCCTCACGCGCTCGCTCGAGGAGTGGCGGGCCGGCCTCGCCCGAAGTTCCTCGCTCCGGAGCCTCGAAGCGCGCCGGCGGCAAGCTGAGGCCGTGCTGGCCCTGGCCAAGAAATCCCGCCTTCCCGACCTCGGGGCCGGTCTTTTTTATCCCAGCAAGAGATTTAAGGCCTGGGGCTTCGAGTTCAGCCTGGCCCTCCCCATCGGATCGGCGGCCTATCGGGGAGCCGAGGTGGAGGCCGCCGCCGCCCTGGCGGAAGCGGAAACCGAATTCCGCGCCCGGCGGCTGAGAGCCGAAGTCCTTCTCCGGCGGATTTATGCGGATGCGGAGACGCTGGCCGAGCAACTCCGGGTTTTCGAAGGCGAGGTCCTGGTCGAGGTGGAGGCGTCGCTCGAGACGGCCCTGGCAAACTACGAGTTCGGCCGGGCCGAAGCGCTGGACATCCTGGACCTCTTTCGCAGCGGCCAGGACGTTCGACTGGAGTACCTGCGGGCCCTCCGCCACTATCGGGTCGCGCTGACGGAATTGCGCACGGTCGGCGAAGCAGAAGAGCTGGCCCTTGACGGGGAATAAAGGAGAAAATGTGATGGCCAAAGACGTCGTGACCTGGGTCGCTCTCTTGGGTCTCCTGTTCGCGGCCGGAACGGCCTGCCGGCGAGGTGAAAACGGGAAGGAAGACGGCCGTCCTGAGGAGGCGGTTTCCGCTTCGGGAGTCGTCCTGAGCGACGCGGCGGCCAAGACGGCCGCGGTCAAAGTTGAGGCCGCCGCCGTGCGCGAGTTCCGGCCGGTCGTCGAGGCTTCGGGGACAGTGGCCTTCGACGAGCGACGCTTCGTCCGCGTCGGTCCGCGGGTCGCGGGACGCGTCGAGCAATCCTTTGTCTTTGAGGGCGATCGCGTCCGGGCCGGCCAGGCGCTGGCGACGCTCTTCAGCCCGGATTACCTCGCGGCGCGCGCGGAATTCCTTCAGTTGCGGGAAGCGGCGGCGCGGGCGGCGGCCCATAAAGCCGCCGCCGAGGCCGGCCTGGCGCGGGACATGCTCCAGGCCGCGGAGAGCAAGCTCCGGCTGTTGGGCCTCGCGGAACTCGAACTCGAGGCCCTCAGGAGAGATCCTGAGGCGGCGCCGTTCATCGTTCTCCATGCGCCGTTCGCCGGCCGGGTCGTGGCGAGCTCGGCCGTGGCCGGAGGCCAGGCGGAGACGGGCGCGTCCCTTTTCACTATCGCCGACCCCGGCCGCCTCTGGGTCTGGGCGCATGTTTTTGAGAAAGACCTCAGCGCCGTTCAAGCCGGCTGCCGGGCCGAGGTCCGGACGGACGCCCTGCCGGCCGTCGCTTTCGCCGGCCGCCTGACGCTCGTCGGGGCGACCGTGGACGAAACGACACGCACGGTCCGCAGCCGGGTCGAGGTCGTGGACGATTCGGCCCGGCTCAAGCCGGGGATGTTCGCGACCGTCCGGCTCATCGCCGCCGAGCCCGTCCGTTTCCTGGCCGTGCCCGACGAGGCCGTCCGCCGGTTGACGGGACGGACCGTCGTCTTTGTCCCGGGCGAGAACGGCGCCTACGCCGCCCGGGACGTGACCGTCGGCCGGACGCTCGAGGGCTTCACGGAAATCCTGAGCGGGCTTGGAGAAGGGGATAAGGTCGTGACGAACGGCAGCTTCAGCCTCAAGGCCGAAGCGCTCAAAGCGACCCTCGAAGAGGAGCCCTGAGATGATCGACGCCCTCGTCGCTTTCTCGCTCCGGAGGCGGGGCGCCGTCCTCATCGTCCTGGCCCTCGTCGTCGGGTTCGGGGCCTACGCCTTCCTGACGCTGCCCATCGACGCCTTCCCCGACGTCACCAACATCCAGGTCGAGGTCGTGAGCACGGCCCCCGGGCTGGCGCCCCTCGAGATCGAGCGGTTCGTCACTTATCCCGTCGAAATGGCCATGCGAGGCCTGCCCGGCCTCGTCCAAATGCGTTCCGTAACCAAGTACGGCATCGCCGTCGTCACTCTCGTTTTCGCCGACGACGTCGATATCTATTTCGCGCGCCAGCTCGTCTTCCAGCGGCTCGAGGAGGCGAAGAGCGTCGTTCCGGCGGGGGTCGAGACCGAGATGGGGCCGGTGGCCACGGCGATGGGGGAGATCTATCAATACACGCTCGACCGGCCCCGGGCGGAGGGCGAGATAACGACGGTCGAGGACCTGACCGAGCTCCGCACCCTTCAAGACTGGGTCGTCGCCCCGCTCCTCAAGTCCGTGCCCGGGGTGAGCGAGGTCAACTCGTTCGGCGGCTTCCTCAGGCAATTCCAGGTCATCCTCGACCCCGAGCGGCTCCAAAAATACGGGCTGAGCGCGGCCGAGGTCGACGAAGCGCTGGCGCGGAACAACCGGAATGTCGGCGGCGGGCTCCTCGACCGCCATGACGAGCAGTTCATCGTCCGGGGCGTCGGGTTGCTCCGGTCGACGGCCGACATCGCCGCCGTCGTCCTGAAGGCGTCGGGGGGGGTGGCGGTGCGGGTCGCGGACGTGGCCGAGGTCCGCGCGGGGCAAGCCGTCCGTCAAGGCGCCTCGCTCAAGGACGGCCGGGACGAGGCCGTAGGGGGCGTCGTGATGATGCTGCGGGGGGAGAACAGCCGCGACGTCGTGCGGCGGGTCGAAGAACGGGTCGCCGAGGTCAACGCCTCGGGCGTCCTCCCGGCCGGATGGCGGCTCACCCCCTATTACAACCGGGCCGAGATCATTCACAAAAGCGTGGACACCGTGAGCGGCGCTCTGGCGGTGGGCGCGCTCCTGGTCACCCTGGTGCTCTATCTTTTTCTCCGCAGTTTCCGGGGGGCCCTGGTCGTCATCCTGGCCCTGCCGCTGGCGGCCTTCCTGACCTTCGTCGTCATGAAGGCGACCGGAATCACGGCCAACCTCATCTCACTCGGCGGGCTGGCCGTCTGCATCGGCATGATCATCGACGCGACGATCATCCAGGTGGAGAACGTCGAACGCCATCTCGGCCGGGAAGGAGCGGGGACGTCGGCCGTCGAGACGGTCCGGCGGGCCGTCCTTGAGGTCCGCAAGCCGAGCATCTTCGGCGAGCTCATCATCGCCTTGACCTTCCTGCCCATCGTCGCGCTGCGGGGCCAGGAAGGCAAAATGTTCGCGCCCTTGGCCTATACCGTGGCCATCGCTCTCTTCGCTTCCCTTCTCCTCTCCGTTTTCGGCGTTCCCGTCCTCTGCTCCTATGCGCTTCGTCCGGGCCGGGAGAAGGAGAGTTTCATCCTCCGGGCGGCGCGGGCCGTTTATCTGCCGGCCTTGCGCTTCGCTCTCGCCCGGAAGGCCCTGGTCGTCGCCTTTGCCGTCATCCTCCTCGCCGGGGCCGTGGCCGTCATCCCGCGGCTGGGCACCGAATTCATGCCGGTCATGGACGAGGGAGCCTTCGACATGGACATCCAGCTGCTGCCCGGCATCTCGCTCGACAAGGCCCAAGAGACGTCGCTCCTCGTCGAGCGACGGCTCATGGCCTTCCCCGAACTCGAGACGATCGTCTCCAAGACCGGGCAGACCGGCGTCGCGCTGGAAGCCCGCGGCGTCGACAAAACGGGCTATGTGGGGGCGCTGCGGCCCCGCGCGGAGTGGACGACGGCCCGCACCCGCGAGGGCCTCATGGACAAGATGCGGGAGGCCGTCGCCGATATCCCGGGGATGTCCGTGTCCTTCAGCCAGCCGATCCAGTGCCGCATCGACGAGCTCATGGCCGGGACCAAGGCCCAGGTCATCGTCAAGCTCTTCGGGGACGACCTGGAAAGGCTCAAGTTTCAAGCGGCGGAGATCGCCGCGGTCCTGGCCGATATCCCGGGCACGCGCGATATCGTCGTCGAACAGGTTTCGGGCCAGCCCTACGTCAATGTCACCGTGGACCGGGACCGCCTCGCCCGGCACGGGCTCGACGCATCGACCGTGCTGACGGACCTGGAGATCGCCGTCGCCGGACGTCGGGCGACCGAGCTCTCCCAGGAAGGCCGGTTTTTCGATGTCGTCGTCCGCTTCGCGGAGGAAAAGCGCAACTCGCCCCAGGCGATCCGAGAACTGCTGGTCAGGGCGCCCGCGGGTTACCGGGTTCCCCTCGGCGAGGTCGCCGAGGTCGCGGCCGTGGAGGGTCCGGCCCAGATCAGCCGGGAGAACGGACAGCGCCGCATCGGGATCGAGCTCAACGTCGGCGGCCGTGATATCGGGGGCTGGGTCCAGGAGGCGAAGAGACGGATCCGGGAACGGGTGGAGCTCGCCAGCGGCTCCTATGTCGCCTGGGGCGGGCAGTTCGAGAACCAGCAACGGGCCATGGCCCGTCTGGCCGTCATCGGTCCCGCCGTCGTCCTGCTCATCTTCTTTCTGCTCCTGGCGACCTTCGGCTCGGCCCGGCTGGCGCTCGTGGTTCTCGTCAACCTGCCGTTCGCCCTGATCGGCGGGGTCTTCGCTCTCTGGCTCGCCGGGCTCTATCTTTCGGTCCCCGCCTCGGTC
>Ga0224495_10002756_pt1 | contig 11253 bp, 7 predicted proteins | sample SF_Jul11_sed_USG_FD_168128 | JGI IMG/M metagenome (GOLD analysis project Ga0224495, IMG submission 168128) | Sediment microbial communities from San Francisco Bay, California, United States - SF_Jul11_sed_USGS_4_1 | ecosystem: Environmental > Aquatic > Marine > Sediment | place: USA: California...
CAAGAGTGCCACTACAATTGAAAGTAGTCCTGGTATGAAATACGCTTTTATACCCAAAATCAAACGCGTAAACGTATCTCGACCCATAAAATCCGTCCCAAGTAGATGTCCCTCCGCACCCGGAGGCGCAAGCATCAACTCGAGTTGCATTTCTTCTGGATCATGAGGTAACCAACCCATGACCGCCAACACATAGGCAATCACCACAATCAGCAGGATCACAATGCCGTATACAACGTAAGCAATATCTCTTTTATCCGTTCTTTGCAACAGATTGAGTTCTGAATACTCGCTTACCGTCGATTGAGACTGCACATATTTGTTCATATTCGCAATTCCCTTATCAATTAGGCTTGTGTTCTTGTGAGGCACGCGGATTAACAATGACATAAAGCGTTTTATGAAATAGCCCTGTTCCACGTACAATAACCGCCGTCACTAACGTAATACACATAATAACGGGATAATCGCGATCCTGCGCGGCTTGCCAGGCCATACGCCCAATGCCTGGCCAATTGAAGATTTGTTCAACGATAATTGCACCACCGATGACAAAAGGGATCTTAGACGCGATCATTTCGCTTACTGGAATAATCAACGCCTCTGTGATTGCGTGCTTCCAAACAGACACGCCTTTTGCGCGTGCTGTTCTAACGTAATCCTCGGCAAATACCCTGGATATCTCGTCGCGTAGAAATCTCACAGTCTCACTGATAATTCCGCTGCCTAAGCCAAGCATTACAATGGGTAATAAAATTTGCGCTACATTAACGGAGTCGCTGTTTGCAAGACCGATAGGTAGGGTATTAAAATAATGCGTAAATACATAAATCATAATATACGCAGACCAAAAAAGTGGTACGGCAGAGGTCGTATAGGCAAACATCATTAACCCCCACCCTAATCTATCGGTCCCGCGCTTCGCTAGATAGGTGGCAATCGGAACTGCAATGGAAAGGGAAAGAAACATTGCACCAAACGTCAAATAAAATGTATTTGCGGCCAATTTCATGACCTCACCTAGCACGGGTTGACCCGAACGCAACGAAGTGCCAAAATCGCCCTGCAAAAGTTTAGTCAACCAAGACCAATATTGGCCATACCAGGTTGCAGAGATTCCCATGCTTTTGCGAATTTCATCTCGTTGTTCTTCTGTTAATATCTGACCTCCAAAAACCGCAGCCAACGGATCACCTGGCGCAGAATAGAGTACGCCAAAAACGACAATACTTACGCCGAACAATAAAAATAGAGTGACGTAAAACTCCCTGAAAATGTACAATATTACCGGTTTCACCGTATTTGAGACTATCATTGATATAAGACCGCCACTTTGTTAAAGTAAGCGCGAGTTATTCAATAACCCGCGCATATACGTGTTGCTATGTCCTAGATTTTTTCGTCTTCTCCCGATATGAACCAACTCTTTGCATACGGGAAGAATTTATACGGATGTATGGCGACATGCCTTACCTTTTTGTGGTATGCGGAATAGTTCGTTAGCGTCCAAAGGAAGGTATATGGTGCCTCGTCGGCAAGCACTTCGTGCAGTTTTCTATAAATAGTACGGCGCTTCTCATGATCCAAAGTCAACTTGCTTTCGACAATGAGGCCATCCACCTCTGGACTAGAATAACCACCGAAATTATTTTTCCATGCGCCAATTTCTGCGGAGTGGAACAACGAAGAGATGTCTGCGGAGTCGTCAAACACCCAGGAAGCAAAGATGATATCGAAATCATGTTGACCAAAAATCGCTTCTTTCCAGGCCTGCCACTCCATGAAACTGACTTGGACATCTGCACCTACGGTTTTTAAATAATTTTTAAAGGCCAATACCACACGCTTGACACCCTCATTTTCTTTTTCTATGGGCACTTTAAGCGTTAGAGTCAGTTTTTTTCCGCCCTTTTCCAATATTCCGTCGCTACCCGGTTGAAAACCCGCCTCTTTCAACAGGGCGATTGCCTTATTTTTATCAAACGGTTGGGGTTTCACATCAAGATTGTAGGCCCAACTACCTGGGGCAAAGGGACCCGAAATGACTTCTCCTTGACCGTTAAAAAACGACTTCAACATTTCTTGGCGGTTAATGGCGACTGTAAACGCCTTCCGCACACGTGCGTCATTTAATAACGGGTTGCGTATGTTGTAACCAAAAAATGCGTAGGATAAACCATTGTAGGGTTGCAGAACAAAGCGTTTGTCTCCTTGCAGTTCAGGGAGGTTTCTTGGATTAACCATAACTATCATATCAATGGCATTAAAGGTGAGGGCCTGCACCATAATGTTTTGGTCTGCGAATGGCTTAGCGACAAATTCTTGTATTTTAGCCTTACCGCCAAAATAACCTTGATTGACCTCTAATACGACCTCTTGATTCGAATTGATTTCTTTTAACATGTATGGTCCGGTACCGATCGGACGTTGTGCAAACGGGTCTTCGCGGGTCAGATAGCTTGGATTTTTCGGCCCATGTTTAGGAATGATCTTGAATGTGAATTTTGCAAGAGAATTCAAAATTGGACGTTTTAGGATGAACTTCACAGTATTCGCATCGATTTTTTCAACGGTGTCGATAAATTCGTAACGAACTTTCAACGGCGTGATAGTTTTCGGATGAGCCATAACCTTGAATGTGAACACAACATCGTCTGCGGTGAAGGGTTGGGCATCTTCGCCGGGTTTGGGATGCCACTTCACGTCTTTCCGGAGAAAGAAGGTATAATTTTTTCCTTCCTTATCGATTTCCCATTTTTCAGCGAGTTCTGGTATGATTTCCTGTTTCTCACTAATCCCAACGAGCCCGTTGAAGATAAGTTCCGTCAACCGCATCGCAATCATATCGTTGCTTGTTATCGGGTCTATCGTTGCGGGCCGTCCATATTCACCGTAATTAAGTACGCCCCCTGCGTTGTCTTGTGCCGAGTTTGCTACGCTCGTAACCGCGGTTAGATATACTGCAATAGCTAGTTTAATACCGTTCATAAAGGCCTCTCACATTTAGATTAACTAAAATATCTTTACATCACCTGCGCTCTTTTGTTCTACTGAATATACCCCTTGTACGGCATCTTGCGATAATCTAACCGCAGGGTAATATTTTGATATCTCAAAATATATTTCTAAGTGCTCTGAAAAATTTTTAGTGTTTCTATATGCCTCAGCTAAACTCAACAACATTAATGGATCATTGTTTTCGATCTTATTTTTGTTTGCTTTATCGCGCGCACTTTCCAGCAAAGCCAGTACTTTACTGTATTTTTTTTGCAGCTCAGTTAGTTTTCCAAGCTCGATATTTAATGTTTTAATCATTTTCTGATCCACCGGCTCTACATTTGAATTTCCGGTCTTGGCATTCCCACCCTTTTTATCACCGGTCTGCATTTCCAAGGTTTCCAATTTCTTATTCGCCAATTTGGCGAAGGCGTCGCAATTATCTTTGACTACAGAACAGGCCGCCGAGATATCGGCGAGCAAGCCTAGATTATCGCCCGCTGTTTGCCCAAGTTCGGAGGCCACTTTGGCGGTATTCCCACCCTTTCTCACCTTTTCCTGCATTAATTTCATTGCAGTCGCAGCCCGTTGCTCAGCCCTTGGTGGTAGCTTTTGCTTACCCAATATTTCACTTAATAATCCTGTCGCCGTAGTATAGTCACCTTCAAAAAATGCGCGTTCATACAATACATACTTTGCATTTACAGCGAATTTTCCAGTTTTATCGACCTTGTCCATAAAATGTTTAGAAGCAGCAGCGTAAAGATCACTCAAACTCGCCAATAATGACGGTGTGTAGAAATAAATTACCCTTCCTTCTTTGCTTTCTTCTTTTAACCAGTACCTATTTAATTCCGCTTGAGCGACTAATTTCAACGCTTCTTCTATTTTTCCTTGTTTTGTCAACACTGTAATGTATGAGGATATTCCGAGTGCGTTTGCTTCTTTTAGTACCCGTTCCGTCGTGATACCAGACTTTGATAGATGTTCATCTACGGCCTTACTTTGCCCAGAGGACAAACCTGCTTTCATTGCGAGCGCAAGCGCGTCAATATTGGACGATGCCTTTGAAATCAATTCAGCTACCTTTGGGTTCTTGTTATTTAAACAAATCGAGGAAAGCACGTCTTTGACTGCCGTATACTGCATATTCTGCCCGTCTAGGTTCGCATTCTTTAAATAAGAATTTGCGGACTTACAGTTCCCCATATCATAGGCGAGGGCGGCAGACGCGAGTTGAGCGTATTTGCTGCGCTTTTTTGATTTATCTTTGAGTAAAAGATTTAAGTAGGCCTCTTGAGACGTCAAGGCGTCATCATAAAAACGTTTATACAGCGCGGCATCATTGTGCAGTATCGTCCCCAATATCATATTGGCATCATCACGCTTAGCTTGCTCTATCGTCCCTAAGTTGAAAAATAGTTCACGCCAAGCCTCGTCGTAATGTTTCTGCTCCATAAGCTTGCCGGATTTAGTGAGCGACTCAACACCTGCGGCATGCCCAATGGTGGACACAAGATAAATAGTAAAAAATAAAAATATGCGACTCATCGTCATAGTTCACCTAGTTTGTCTAGAGCAATCTTCATCACAAATACCCTGTCCCATTGATTTTCCTGCGCCCTGAATGCAATAGTATTTTTACGCGATATACTTACGTCGTGATTCATCTTAGTTCCGGTTGTAATCTTGATTGCGTTTTTCTTTGTCACATCGCTGATGTATATGGGGTTGTAGTCCTCTTTTATGTCCTTGATATATACAATATGCTGGCTATCTCCTATCCAAGCCGGTCCGCGCTCGATATCAGGAATCACGTGGGTTGCCACAATAGCATTCTTGAGCCTCTCTTCAGAATTCTTGTCCGCCTCGCTAGCTTTAATAACCGCTAAAGACCAAGATTTAGAGTCACCCTCGATATTGTAATTGGTATAAAACGCAATGTACTTTCCATCCGGCGACCAAGTCGGTCTCAGATCGTCGTAGTTCCAACTTGTCAATTGTGTTTCATTTTCAATTTCGGTATTCAACTCCATGGTAAAAATGTCGTGATTTTCATTTTCACCGCGCATATATACTATTTTTTCACCATTTGGTGACCAAATTGGATATAAATATGTCTGGTGTGAGTGAGTGAGTTGCTTAAAATTCTGGCTGGGGATATTCATGCGGTAAATTTGCGCCCCACCGGTGCGACCCGACACAAAAACGATGTCGTCTCGCGTGGGTGACCAATCCGGCATGCCATCCTTTTCTTTAGTGTCGGTAAGTCTGGTTACCGCACTATCAATGATGTCTCCCAAATACAGGTCATAATTTCCCTCACCAGCGTTGCTCATAAATACAAAGTGCTTGCCATCCCGAGACCAAGTAAGCCCCGCGTTGTAGCTCACGCTTTCTTCTAAACCGGGAATCAACATGCTTAGTCCTTGATTGCCGTCATCTATTTGGTAATATATTTTTTTGATAAGCGAAAAATCTTGTGATTTTAGGATCACAATCTCTTTCTTGTTTTGTTCATTTCGTTCGATGGCAAGCATGTCACCTGTATTAGACCAAGAGGGGTTGGAATCATTTGTCCCACTGCCCTCAAAGGGGATAGTCTTAAGCTCAACGGGGGCGATCGTCACAACCTTTGGCGCCGCCGAGCTAGTATTCTCAGCAGGTATTTCAAGCACTTTAATGGCGCCATTGGCTTCCACAGGAGGCGTATCCTCCGCCCCTGAATAGGGTGAAATTAATCCACACAGAAGAGCGGAGGACGCAAAATAGTTCTTTCGTTTACAGCGCATAATAGTGGCCAACCCCTTTATGATTGACCTTGGACTTGGTTCCAGTAGCGCTGGGCTGTCTGGCGACTTTGTTCATAGTCTTTGTTCCCTTCCAAACTCTTAGGAAAGAAATCAAAGTATTCGCGCCAGGCCAAGTCAGCGTCATGCAATAACTGCTTGCGTTTCGTCACCATATACAATTTGTAATAAGACAGCGCATAGTAATAATAGGTGTCGTGCATTGCCACGTCATAACTTTCTGGCGGGAAGAAACGGGAATTCTCCCTCGCCTTTTTAATAGATTGAATCGCTTTTCCTAGATATTTAGCAGCGCCTTCCGGGTCATTATGGATTACCCTTTCCGCTTTCTCATAGTATGCACGCCCCATGTTGGTGTACATAACTGAGAACTGCTTCAGTACCAACTCTCTAACTTCAGGTATCGCAGCTACTGTCTCGAATTCAGACAATGCCGCATCCGGATTTTCTTTCTCATCCAAATACAATTGCGCTAGACGATTATGCGCCAATGCAAAATCAGGATGATCTTTTGTCGCACTCTTGTATGCGGCAATCGCCTCGTCAATTTTATTGGCAGACTCCGCGCGATCACCTATTTTCAGAAAATCCTTGTATATAGAAATCTTATTTTCGCCCGTATAATTAACATCTTTTTTATCAAAGGCGATCACTTGCTCCCAGTCTCTATAGTCCTGTCCATAAGCGAGGGTCAGTGTATGGAAACCCACTAGTACATTTATGCCTTTTAATTCCGGTGTCTTGCCAACTTCTGCACCATCCAAGAAAATCTTCGCGCCAGAAGGTTCGGTTTCAACTTTTAGCAAAGAGGAATATGAATTCAAAGCAAACTCTTTGTTTTCACCTTTCTTTTCCGCCTTCAATGTTTGAGAAAGTTGCTCATAACCCGATTTGTAAAGGGTTAAATCGTATTTTTTTCCAATTTTAACAACCATTTTTAGTTGGCCTTCTTTATTTGTCGAGCCTAGCCACTTTTTGTCTACATACACATTAACGCCTCGTACTGGAGCGACATCGCCACCAACGCCGCCTTTTACGATCATCATGATTTCGTCGCCGTCGATACCCGCGCCGTATTGGCGGGTTACACGAGCACCTATTAGTGACTCACTGTTTTCCTTGATGTTATTAAGTTCTACGTTGGAGTGATCACGCGATGTACTTTTAACTTTTACACTTCCAATATCTTTGTAGGAAGTAAGTTTTCCGTCTTTCCCAAATTGCGGTAACGCGACTGTGAGGTCAGCATCGCGCTCCATATCAAAGGGTTTTGTACCAAGGTTGACTACCAATCGTTCGTCATCTTTTCCTGTGATTCGTCCTTCGAACGGAAATTTCTCTATCATGTCGGAAGTGATTTCATTCGCCGCTCGATCTACTTTTTTCGCGCTGCTGGCATCCGCTAGATGACTGGATACCAGTCTTCCATCAAGGTCGTATACCTTTGCTTCCAATAGGATACCTTCATCCTTGGTCTTTGAAACACTGCCTACCAGCAAGTAGTCTATTTGTTGTTGAACAGCGGATTTTCTCCATCCTTTACTGACAATTTTATCCAAAGTCAATTTCGAGGATTTCATCGCCGCCTGCACCATATCATCTGCGATAATACTGAATGCTTCCTGTTTTTGAAGGTGTGTTATTAGTTCCTTTTGAGCATTGTCAACCAAAGCTCCGATGTCTTCGCCTGCGGTATTCGCCATAAAGCGAAGTATGCCGATCTTAGGTAGAACCGCGCGTAATGGGTAAAGGTGTGAAATGAGTTGCTTGTTACCACTAAGTGTGACTTCGCTGACCGGATTCGGTGAGACGTAACCCTGCATAGAGATTTCCACTTTAAACTTCTTTCCCGGGGCGCCATCATAGGTGTAACGGTACTCACCGTCTTTATTGGTTGTACCCGCCTTGTTTCCGTTGATCGTGACGACGACGTCTTTTAGCGGGACAGAGGTGTCTAGTTGTTCGGTAAATGTGCTCACCTTAAGTGTTAACACCTTGTTTAACGCTACATCCAACGTTTTTCCAGGTTCCGGTTTTGTAGTCAGCTTCCAAATAGAATACCCGTCTTTAGTTACCGATAGGGTGACTTGTTTCGTGCTGTTCTCGTCGTATTGGTAAATATATTCTCCCTTGTCATTGGTATTTCCTACCACGACACCGTTGACACTGAGCGACGCTTTGTTTAGTGCTTTTCCTTCTGACTTTGTGGTGACCGTCATAAACGGCGATCCCTCAAGTTTTACATTGAACAGATATTTTTGTTCTTTGTTTTCTTCAGAAACCACAAAGCTTTTTTCCCATGGTTGTACAAAAAAACCCTTTACTTCTTTTTTTACAATGACGGCTACTTTGCTGTTGCGTAAACGTTGAATTTTCGCAATAACATGGCCTTGCGCATCGGTCTTTCCGACTTCCTGCCCATCCGCCAATACGATGGCGTCAGACAGTGGTTTATCCTTCATGTTTGCTGTTACATCTATAGAAACCTCAACCGGCTTGTCTGCGCAAGCAGCGAGGATGACACTTAATATGGTCACTGCCAAAAGCTTATGAAAACGATACATATTTTCCTCCTGTCCCAAATTTAATCAATTACATCATCGGTGCTTGAATGTTCACTTCACCGGGATTAATAATCTTGTCTTCATCTGAATTAGAGCCCTTGATTGAGCGCGATTTACCTTCTGGAATCTTTTTTAGATGAATTTCGACTGTCCGCGATGAAAATCTACCCACTTCAACAGTTTGCGTTGCGGTTTGATAGCCGATTCTAGATACCTCTATCTTGTAGGTTCCGGGTACTATCTTGTCTTTTTCTGATATAAATTGCCCTATTTCATCTGTTTTTACGGAATGCGACGCATTTTCCAGCGCGGCGGTTGTATTTATCATGTTTATCACCACGTCTTTAGGTTTTTCTCGCGTAACTGGTTGATTATTCATATCCACCAACTTGACCATGCCTCCAATTTTAGGTGAGCATCCAGAGGCAGTAATGATTACTAAGCTTAAAAGCAGGTAAAGACCCAGTGTGTTACGCATTGAAGTTCTCCATAAATCCCAGTAGAAGGTGGCCACCCGATTAATTCGTGAACCCATTTATCGTTCCGACTTGCACAATTCTTAATCGCCAAAAGTCTCATTTTGTGAATTATTTTGTCTTGTACCGAATTTTGGTGTGCATTTCGGCGCAGAAAGGCCTATCTCTTATTTTTTACAGAAGAGACAGGACGGAATTGTTGTGCAGTTCGCAGACCAAGTTCAGTTGGGGTTGTAAAATTACAATTAACCATGACCCAATTGCGTGTTAAGCGCGAGAAAAGGTCGAATTCCACTTAAATATTAACTAGATAGCTCGTGCAACGATACATTTAAATCTAGGGGCGAGTTTTTCAGCAACACCGTGTTTTTTGACTTCGCTACCGCTATTTGCCGTTTTTTTGGCTGGGTGCAGTTTGCCCGGCGTTGGTATTGAGCACGCCCGCGAGTATTACCAAGGCTGCGCCGAGAAATGCGTATCCATCAGGGAGTTCGTCCCAAAGCAACCAGCCAAAGACACCCGCAAATACCACTGTCATATAAGTGAATGGCCCAGCTTTAGCGACGGTTGCAAGGCTATAGCCCTTTGTTAATGCATACTGACCTATCGTTGCAACAGTGCCGATAATAATTAATTTGGCCCACGTTAAACTCTCGAGTGGACTCCAATACCAAAACAACGGAATTGCGGAGATAACTGTTGCGATCAAACTAAAGAAAAATACGATGCGAATCGCTGGTTCAGTTGCCGACATTTTGCGTATGCTTACCATTGCAATCGCCGCAAAAAATCCGGAGGCCAAAGCAACAACAGATGCTTTAGTAAATACTGTGACTCCGGGTTTTAATACGAGCATCACTCCGAGCAACCCTATTGCAATGAGTAGGACTGAATACCAGCTTGTACGTTCTTTAATCCACAAATAAGCGATGATAGGTGTAAATAGCGGTGCGGAGTAGCTTAGTAGCACTGCGTTGGCGATAGGCATATTCGTCAATGCGTAGAAATAACAATACATCGACGTGATTCCCGCCAATCCACGGAGTAAATGGTAGTTTAGCGCAGTCGTTGAAAAAGTTTTACGAATATTTTTAAGAAAAATAGGTGCTAAAATGATTAGACTAAAAAAATTACGAAAGAAAACGATTTGTTCTTCCGTCGCAAGTTCTGCCAGCGATTTTATCAGTACGCCCATTAACGAGAACGCGAGCGCCGATAACAAAATGTATAGACTACCTATATTCGTGTTTCGATTTTGCTGATTCATAAACTCAATAGCTTCAAACGGCCAGATCTTACAGTTTGGCTAGCGGGGTGCGCTACATAAATGCTAATATACGACTTTGCGCCATCCTACCTGAACATTTAATGACTGAGCCAACCTTAGACGTAATGAATGATATCTTTGAGCCTGCGTTGCCCCATGAAACGGACTATATTTGCGGTAATCTGCACGGATCGGCCAAAAGCCTTCTCCTTGCCAATCTAGCCCTTAAAAACAATGGCTTGATGGTGGTATTTACGCGGGATACCCCCGAGGCGTACCGCTTAGAAACTGAGTTACGTTTTTTTCTGGGCAAGGCTAACCGAGATTCTATACTCAATTTCCCGGACTGGGAAACCTTGCCTTATGATATTTTTTCTCCTTTTCAGGATATCGTCTCTCAACGCTTATTGACTTTATACCGATTGCCGAAACTTGAAAAAGGGATATTGCTGGTACCTGTTGCGACAGCGATGCAACGTATCGCACCCGTACAATATGTTGATCATCATACGTTTGAACTGCACGTAGGGGATAACACCGATTTAGAGGCTTTGCGCCTGCGTTTGGAAAACGGAGGATATAGATATGTTTCTCAGGTATTGGAACACGGCGATTTTACGGTGCGTGGCTCACTGTTAGATTTGTTTCCTATGGGCAGTGAGGTGCCTTACCGTATTGATCTCCTCGACAACGAAGTAGAATCAATTAGGATTTTTGATCCAGAAAGTCAGAGGACCACGGGTAAAGTAACGTATATACAACTATTACCCGCACATGAGTTTCCGTCAGATGACGACGCCATTGCGCGCTTTCGTCAGCGTTATCGTGAAGTCGTGGAAGGCGATCCACAACGCAGTGAAATCTATCGTGAAATCAGCCAAGGTCATTTTCCACCTGGTATTGAATATTACCTGCCGCTATTTTTTGATAAGACGGCGACTCTGTTTGATTTCTTGCCAAATAAAACGCTAATGGTCATGATGGACGGTTGCGATGCTGCGGCGACGGCTTATTGGGAGGATATACAACATCGTTATGAGCAATTGCGTCACAATATTGAACGCCCACTACTTGCTCCGGAAACTTTATTCGTCACCCCCGAATTGTTATCGACTACGCTACATAGATCTTCTCTAATA
>Ga0224495_10002757_pt1 | contig 11247 bp, 11 predicted proteins | sample SF_Jul11_sed_USG_FD_168128 | JGI IMG/M metagenome (GOLD analysis project Ga0224495, IMG submission 168128) | Sediment microbial communities from San Francisco Bay, California, United States - SF_Jul11_sed_USGS_4_1 | ecosystem: Environmental > Aquatic > Marine > Sediment | place: USA: California...
CCATCCGCAAAGAATGATTACAGCAAGCGAGATTCGTAATGTGATTAACCGGGGTGAGATTATTGAAGAATACCCCGAAGACAGTCGCGGGCATAGCGCACTATTGCTGGGTATAAGTCAAAATAAGAGGTCGATACATGTAGTGTGTTCGCCAAAAAATGATTACCTTGCTATTATAACGGCTTATATACCGGATACAGGTGAATGGTCAGAAGATTATCGCAGGAGGAAATAAAATGGAATGCGTGTATTGCAAAGGAAAATTGAAAAAAAGCGAGGCTCCTTTTACACTGGAACGCCCGGATTACCAGATTCACTGGAATGGCTTACCCGCCTATGTATGTACCCAGTGCGGCGAACCTGCTTTTGAAGAAAAGGCGCTTGAATTAATTGAAAAAGCAGTGGAATCCATTGAAAGGGAAAAAGACAGATTGGCCGTATGAGTTTATGCGCATGAGAATGGCAAAAATGAGAAAATTTGTCGTTTTGTTGCGGCGTAAAACAGGGAAACCAATAAAATGGAATGCGTGTATTGCAAAGGAAAGTAGAATGGAAAGTAATTTTGTTTGACTATATAGATCGACACTACACCAGGAAAAGGAGACATTCGGCGCTGGATTACAAGGCTCAAGCCGAATATATTTAAAAAACGGCTCACACACGTGGGGATGAACCGCTCAAGGAGAATAAGATGAAAGCAATATCATGTACCTCACGGGGCAAGGCCTCCGTTTTTTTGCTTTACAAAGCTGACGTAGATTCACTTGTTTATCCATGGTGACGGATACTTCATCGCAAAAGAAAATTTCTTTTTTTGCTACAACAGAGACGGAATGTCCTGTCTGCAAAACGGCTCATAAAAAAGAAGAATTGTTTTCCGGCGGCGGCAGACTTGTCGCAGGAAAACTGACTTCGGAACTTCGGCGCACTTATCTGGAAAATAAAAAATTTGGCAAAGTATATCCCCTGGCCTATGTTGTCCAGGTATGTCCGGGATGTTTGTACGCCGCATATCCGCGGGATTTTAACAATATAAGCATGGACGAAGTCCAGGCCATAAAAGGGTCAACGGAGCATCGAAAAAAATTAATATCAACGCTGTTTAACGACCTGACCTTTAAGGATAACAGAACTCTGGTTCATGGCGTTGCATCCATGGCGCTTGCGGTAGACTGTTATCATCTGCGGGTATCCAAAATTGCGCCCACCCCGAAAAAGGCGGTTTCGGCAATTCGGGCGGCGTGGTTGTTTGACGATCTTTTTCAGGAAGTTTCTTACCGTCCATACGACAAGGCTCGGGATTTTTACTATATGGAAGCGGTGAAAAATTATGCAAAAACGCTTGAGCTTATGCAAAACGGTCAGGAACCGGTCGAGCAGGAAAATTATATTCTTGGTCCGGATCTGGATCATAACTGGGCTTACGACGGCATTATTTATTTAAATGCATTTCTTACAAAAAAATATCTCGATCAATTGGCCGTCGATAAACCCGGAAAATACAAACTGCTGGAAAGCGCCAAACGATATCTGTCCAAACTTTATGGAATGGGCAAATCATCGAAATCAAAGCCGTCCATAATTATTGACATTTCAAAAGAGCTCTACGATGAAATTGGAAAAATGATGGCTGAGCTGGAACCTCCGGCCTGATTGTCAATAACGGCTATTCATGAAAGTTTTTAAAAAAGTTCCATGGCAGATTTTATTTATTATATATGGCGGCTCCATTTTTTTCATGAAGAACCTGTATGCAGCAGATTATGTATTTTCTCCCGTTTCCATTTCTACGGCCAATATATTATTTCATCCGGAAAATCCTCTCGATAATTCGGTAAACCTGGGGGCGGCTCTCGGAATTTTCAACCGGCCGGGTTTTTACGGCGGGTACAATCTTTTACCCGCAGACAGGCAATACTGGGGATCATTTATTTTTTCAACTGGAATTGGCGTTTTTGGAGTCAGCTATTTACATTCTGCAAGCGAGACATCGCCTGAATTTTCTCACGGACTTTTTCGCGCCGGATTTGGAAAAAGCCTGACTCCGAATTTAAGTTTTGGTTTTTTTTTAAACTACTCCTATTTAAATTTAAATGACTTGAAAAGTTCGGCAGGAATTGAGCCATCATTAACGTATACCATTGAGCCGTACTCTGCGCAAAAGCCGGTTATTGGAATTCACAATTACTTCCTGTATTCTTCACTAAAAAATCTTTCGCTGGATTTTAACCAGAGTACTGCATTCCAGCCTTCTTTGATTTTTGGTTTTGGAGCGGGGATCATCAAGTACAAGGATTTTTTAACTACTTTTCAGATTGAAAGTTCGGCCAATGCCAAAATGAGCGTCGCTCCGGTTTCACTTGCTCTGGGGTTTCAATATTTGATGTTTCAGGCGCGCGCCGGATACAGCCTTGAAATTCCTTTTGCATCCCCAAAGATCCGACCAACAGATTTTACTCTGGGAGGCGGTATCTTGCACGACTTTGGCTCCGTGTATTTATCTTTGCAATACGGCGTAAAAGGGCTTTTGCACAATGTAGCGGAACATTATTTTTCTGCCGGACTGGTATATAATTACGCAGACGACCGGGCGCCTTTGCTCAATGTGGTTCCTGATGTTCAATATATTTCTCCCAACGGCGACGGGAGACAGGATTATGTGACTTTCAAGATAAACGTTTCCGATTTATCGCGGGTAACCGACTGGAAACTTGAAATAAAAAATGCGCGAGGCGAAGCGGTTAAAACATTTTCAAAAGACAAGCGTTCCAGAAGCGTTTATTTTCCTTTGTATAGAATTGTTACCGATTTATTTGAAGATCGCCAGTACCAGGATATCCCCAGGTATATTATCTGGGACGGCTCTTCGGAAAATCTGAATATTAATGTAAGTACGCTGGTAAACCCTCCGTCCATTGCATTGCCCGATGGAATATATTTTTATGAGATGAGAGTAAGCGACGCCAAGGGGATGAACAGCGATCCGGTACGAGGCAATATCACTATCGATACTGTGGTACCTGAAATAAACCTGAAACGCGATAACGTTTATGAAAATAAAGATTCCGGTACTGTGTTTAGCGCTACACAGCTTGCCCCCAATCAAAATGAAGATATGTTCACGGGGATCATTTCGGACGAAGCAGGTCATGCGGTAAAAACATATTCCTGGGCTGGAGCAAAGAGTTTCCCCAAACAATTAAAATGGGATGGTTCCGATGATGAAAACCTCCGGGTTCCAGACGGTTATTACCGTTATGAGTTGACCGCTATGGATATTGCAGGCAATGCAAACAGCGCATTTATTTCCAATATAGCCGTAAACAACAGCCCGGTTCATGCAGAAATATTTTCTGAAACGGATGGTTTCAGTCCAAATAATGACGGAAAACTGGATACAATAAAATTTGAAATTCTTCCTGCGAAAATAAACGATAATTTTACCTGGAATATCTTTATCACAAAAGAAAAAATCACAACAGAAAAAACAAAAGATATGAAAAATGTTGTTTCCGTTGTAGCGTGGACCGGAACCAAAGAAAATTTTCCGGCATCCATAACATGGGATGGCAAAGACACGAAGCAGAATCTCTCCGGCGATGGCATTTATTTTGTTACTTTGATAATCGATCATAACGGGGAAGTGTTTTTCACCTCCAGATCATTTGTATTGGACACACGGGTTCCGGAAATTTCCGTTAGTTCCAATATGCAGGGGATTTCGCCTGACAATGATAAAATAAAAGATGATGGTTTTTTTTATCTGGCTGCGCATGATAAATCCAGAATAAAAAGCTATTCCCTGAACTTGTACGAGATCTTGCAAATCAATGGAAAAACCGTTCGAGTCCCCTTTAAATCGTGGTCGGCAGCAAAGGCGCCTCCGGAAAAAATTTATTTTAATGGAATCAGCGAAAAGGGATTGTTGATGGAAAGCCTGCAAACATACGAGATCGAAACAAGCGTTACCGATATTTATGAAAACACAAAAACCGGAACAAGCGGAGAAATTTATTCTGGTTTGCTTGCAAGCGACCAGGGTTCCCGGTTAAAAATTACTTTGACGGGATTGAAATACAACAAAACCAGTGACCCATTGAAATATGACCGGCTTAACGCGCTGCTCTCTTTGCTTCTATATGATTATCCTGAATACAAGGTGCGTATTGAAGTTCATACAAACAGCGTCGGAGGCGAAGAAGCGAATCTGAAAGCATCCGAATTGCGAGCCCGGAAAATCATGCGTTATTTTCATTCGCGGGGATTATCGTATGACCGGTCGGCTTACCAGGGGTTCGGCGAAATCATACCGTTATCGGAAATACAAGGAGAGATTGTTCAGTACAAAAATGACAGGCTGGAGTGTATTTTAATTAAATAGATTCCGCCGGATATTTTTTTATAACCGCTTTTTCCCACAGATTTTCAAGATCATAATAATCTCTCTTCTCGCGCAAAAGAATATGGACGAGAAGCTCTCCATAGTCGAGAACCACCCAGCCGCTGGAATATTCCATCTCGTTTGGTTTGCCTGATGAGTATACTCCAAGATCGCGCAGTTGCGCAATTATGTCCATGCTTAATTTTTTTAAATGCGATGAGGACAGGGCGCTGGCTGTAATAAACCAGAAATCGTATCCAAACTGCGGTTTCAGGTTGATCAGGGCAATATTTTCGGATTTATTCTCATCCAGTATTTCGCATACTTTTTTTCGTATCACCTGAAAATCCGGAATATCCGCAGTTTTTGGCTCCACGTTATTGCAGTTTGATTTTTCCATAGTCTTTTCCCAGAATCAAAGTCATGTCGGTAAAGGACGACTTGTTGATCAGAGCATATTTCCTTTCTATATTTAATGATTTTGCGATCATATAGGAATAATATGTATTCCCTTCTACGTCGAGCAAGATACTGTTTTGATAATCATGTTGATCGGCATTGGAAAATTCGATTACAACAATCCCTTTTCTGCCGATAGAATTTTGAATTTTCTTGGCAAGGTTGCTGATCGCGGTTCCATTTTTAATTTCCATGCGCGGCATCCTTGTTAAAAAAGGATTTTCATGCTCCATCAAATCTTTTTTAAAATTTTTCAGGAATAAAGCCGTGGAATCCAGGTCTGCTATAAATCCATTTTCAAGGCGCTTCACGGGGATTTCAATGCTGGTCAGGTGCCAACCTTCGGAAAACCCGAATTTTTTTCCGAGCGCAAACAATTCCGATTCGGTTAAATTGGTTTCGATTGTTTTTGAAAAGATGGTAAAAACCCCTTCACTGGAAAGTAAGTTCCATTTATTTTCCCGGTTATTCCAGATATTGTAAATGAGAGAATAATATCGATACAAATCAATGGCCGGCTTTGTTTCGTTTTTTACCGGCGGGTTTAAAAAGCGGGATATCATGGATCCGTTTAAAATAAATTCGCCCGATGGAATTTGTTCTCCTTCGACTATGGCCGGTCCCCACATAAAAGATGGAACACCTTCGATCAAATCAACTACTTTGGATAATCCTTCCATGTCGGTTTCAATGTAATAGGGGATCGGGATATTTAACAGGTTGGAGATGTCTTCGGAAATGTCTACAGGTTTTGTAAAATTTATTTTCTCCTCAAGCGTAGGTTCGCCGACTTTCATCCTGGTCTGGGGAAGGAACGAAATAAATCCAATCCGCTGGGTTTTTGGGTATATCGTTGCAACGCTGAAAAATGTTACATGACTTTCTTTCTCTGAAATTTTTTGCTTGCAGATAACAAGAATTCCAAAAGAGTCTTTGTCTCTAAAAAAAGACTCTACGGGCGTTCGGGTTATAATTTGAAAAACTTTCCACCCCCCGATCAAGAGGACAATGAAAATCAGGATAAATATTATGAGACTTCGTCCAAAATTATCGGAGGTTCGCAATTTTTTTTCCATGGGCAAGTTCCTGCAGTAATATATTATAAAAGTTTACAGAGTCAGGTTGAACAGGCATTTTTTTGGATAGAAGATGATTTAATGTGGCATTGTTTTTATCAAAGCAAAGCTCTGCGGTCGATTTGCTGAAAATGCTGTCATTAATATTCAGCTTTAACGAGGCAAGATAGTCGGCAGAAAAAATAATCCTTGAAAAAAGCGGCATATTTTTGCACCCGGTGGAATGAAAAAAAATAGCATGGGCAATTTCATCGTTCTTTATTTTAAATTGCTCCTGAATATAATATGGCGCTGATTTGGCGTGATAGATGGTTGGCGGTAATTTTAAATACCGCAGGACTCTGTATTTTTTAAAAATATCCATGTGAAATTTTACAGGTTTTTCTTTCGTGATATCATGGGCAAGGGCAGCCAAAAGCAGCTTTTGGAGCGTATGCTTTGGGAGATTTTCACGCTTCCCTAATTCCAGGCTTATTTTGGCAACCGTCAAAGAATGATCATATCTATATGGACTTAAATTTGCGCAAATATATATATTCAGTTTTTGAGCGAGATTTGTTATGCAATAATCGTACCCTTCGACAGCCTGCTGCAAATTTTTCATGTTTATTGATGTGCGTCGCTTTATATTCAATTTATGCTAATTTAGCCAAACAATATGGCCTGAAAATTAAATTTCCTTGAATATTTCCGCCAAATTTCGTACCGTTTTTTCAATTATTTTCGTATCGTATGTGGAAAATCCCATGACCAAACCGTCGATACTTATCGTGCCATGATAATAATCGGATATAAATACTAAATCAATTTTCTTGATTTTTGCTTTTTGAATGAGAATTTTTTTATCATAAGGTTTCCTGAAACGGGCTGCAAGATGAAGGCCTGAATCAGAGTTTTCGATTACAAGAAAATCAGAAAGGTGTTTTTGGGTTGCATAAAAAAGATAATCTTTTCGTATTTTATAAACTCTGTGCATTTGCTTCAAATGCCTGTATAAGTATCCCTTCTCGATGAAACAAGCTGCGGCAGCTTGATTGATAATCGCTGGTTGACGATTGATTAATTTTCTTTTTTCCAGAAATTTGCCAATATATTCAGGCGGCAAAACGCAAAATCCAATGCGTATGGCTGGAAAAAGAATTTTACTCAATGTGCCTATATAAATAACCTTGCCTCCTGACCCCGTACCTTGAAGAGAAGCCAACGGCTCTCCCGTATATCTGAAATCGCTGTCATAATCGTCTTCTATAACAAGCAGTTTTTTCTGTCTTGAGATTTCCAGAAGTTTCAATCTTCTTTCAATGCTCATTGTATGTCCAAGAGGAAACTGGTGCGATGGAGTAATATACGTCAGAGAACTTTCGCTCGGAATAATTTTATCCACCTGCATTCCCTCATGGTCAACCGGGATGAAATGGATTTCGCCTTTTTTATTTTCAAAAACAAATCTTGCCAGTTTGTACGAGGGATTTTCCAAAAATACTCGGGTACCCGCATGAACAAATATTTCTGCGCAAATAAATATGGCTTCTTGAGAGCCATTGACAATCATAATTTGTTCTGCTGTACAATTTACCTGTCTTTTTAGTGTCAGGTATGCGGCAAGAGCTTCGCGTAAAGGCCGGTAGCCCAGAGAATCCTCATAGTAGTAATTGCCGGATCTCAATTCACGATAACAGCGTGCCGTGATTCTTGAAAATATTTGAAAGGGGAAAAGAGAAACATCTGGTCCGGCGGGATGAAATGGCCGTAATAAATTTTCTTCTGGCGATCTTTCGGGCGGTACCACATCTCCGGATTTTTTGCTTTTAAGCAAATCCAGATAACCGTTAGGAAAACTTTTGACGTAGACACCCGATCCACGCCTGCTTTCAATATATCCTTCGGCATCCAGATGTGCAAATGCCTCAAGAATAGTATTTCTGGAAACCCCAAGTTGTTCTGCAAGAATTCGACTGGAAGGCAGCCTCATTCCTCTTGAATAAGATTCATCCAGAATAGATTTTCTCAATTGTTTGTAAATAACCATGTATTTTCTGGACATAAAAGTGGCTTATAATATATTCTATAATTGGATCTTTACATCAACCACTTTTTATGTTAATATTTTATTATGAAAAACAAAACAATGCAAAAAAGAACAAATATTAGCAGGGGAAAAAACAGAGGGGTCGAAGATATAAGTGAGATTTACAAAATTCTGGATGAGGGATTGATATGTCATATTGCTTTTATCCGCAATGGTTATCCGGTTGTACTTCCGACCAATTACGCAAGGCACAAAAACCAGATTATTGTGCATGGCGGCAATGAAAGTCCTTTTTATCAGGCGCTGGCTGCAGCCAACGACATTTGCCTTACGGTAACTCTTCTGGACGGGCTGGTTCTTGGCAAGTCGGCGTACAATCATTCGGTAAATTATAGAAGCGTTGTCATATTTGGCAAGGCAAAGCAAATTCTGGACAATAATGAAAAAATCGAAAATTTGAAAGTACTGATTGACCATGTTGTGAAAAATCGCTGGGAGTCAGTTCGGACGCCTGCTGAAAAAGAATTAAATGCCACCATGGTTTTATCGATTCCAATTCAAGAATACTCCGCCAAGATGAGAACAGGAAAGCCAAATGTGATTGCATCCGATGAAACTTATCCGGTATGGTCGGGTGTATTGCCGCTGGAGACAAGGCCAGGAATACCGGAGGCAGACGAATTTTCTCAAAATTTGACAGCAGATTATTTTATTGAAAACTATAGCAGGAAATAACATGAGTGTATCTCAAAAACAAATATTGATTTTGAGATGCAGCCCGGGAAAATTTTATTTTTTCAATATCAGGGAATAAGCGCTTACAGGCTCCATTTCAAGAGATTCTATTTTGCTTATTTTAAATTTTGTGTGAGTTGCTTTTTCGGACAATTGGGAAATGTAATCCAGGGATTGTCTCGAAGTCGCATTCTTGCTTCTTTCCATATAGTTGGTGACGACAATCCCTCCTGGTTTTAGAGCGCTATAAATTTTGTTAAAAACTTCTACAGGATTATTCCAGAATTGAACTGCATTGGATGAAAATACAGCATTCAAGCTTTCCGGCGCTAATTGAACGTCCTCAATTTTTTCTGCAATCGTATGCAGAATTCCGCTTTTTTCCAGGCTTCCAAATTTTTTGCGTACAGAATTTATCATAAGTCCGGAATGATCCAGGGCAATAATTTTTCCAGAGGCGATCATCTTTGAAAACTCATTTAGCGCGATTCCCGGACCGCAGCCTATTTCCAAAACATGATCGGAAGGCTTTAGCTCCAGCAGGCCAACAGCCCATCTGTTTCGCTGAATATTGGATAATCTGCGCGCCATGATCTGTCCGGCAAGACGCCCCATGAAACCCTCCGGTTTTCCAAACTGTTTCATAATTACATTTCTTAAACTCATTTTTTCCTCCGAAAAGCACAACGCTTTAACATGTCAACCATGTTGTCATATTATATTCTTTTGAGCTTATCGGCAAGTTTTTGTGTCAATCTTGTTGTCATTTTGTTGGCTGCGGCAAAACTGGCAATGTTATGCTCAATAAAGGAAATTTATTAAAGGATATTTCTTTTCAAATCCGGGGGCTTTTTCACCGCCTTGCCTTGACAGGGGAATCTTTACATGCCCAATCGCCCATCAGTATTGCCCAGAGGGCCATTCTCGAAAGTATGTATATTTCCGGCCGCCAAACTATCCCTTCGTTGGCAAAAAATCGCAGCGTATCAAGGCAATTTATTCAAAAAAATGTAAACGGATTGACCAGGAAAAAATTCGTTAAAATCCTGGAAAATCCGGAACACAAGCGGTCATTCTATATTGAGCTTACTGATGCCGGACGAGAGCTAATTGGTGAATTTATAAAAAAGGAAAATATGGTGTTTCAGGAGCTGGCAAAACATTACTCTCTGATAGAGCTGGAGAATGCATTGAGCCTGTTAAAACGCTTTGATAAACATTTACAAAATTATGATGGAAAAGCGAAATAAGTTCCAAACGGGTCGGGCTCTATACTCTCATTTTTTCCTTTTTTTTGCGTTTGTACATTAGCAGGTCTCCATCTGCCAGCAATTTTTCTACTGTTTGATGCCTGTTCGGGTTAAAATCCACGATTCCGTGTGAAAAAGATATCGCATAACCGCGATGGACTTCCTGATTGTATTTTTCCAGCAACTGGAGTAATGTTGCAATAATGCTCTCAGCGATCTCTTTTGAGGTATTGGAGAGTAATCCTATAAATTCATCTCCGCCGAGTCTTGCAAAAAGATCGGATTCGCGAAATACGCTTTTCATTTGACTGGCAAAGGCAATTAATGCCTGATCGCCTTCTGCATGACCAAAATTGTCATTAATAGATTTAAAATTATTCAAGTCGAAAAAAACCAGAGAGGCTGGTATTTTTTGGCGAACAAAAAGCATTAATGTGTGGCGGGCAAGCATCATAAACCCCCTTCTGTTTAATATGTTTGTGAGTTCATCTATTGTCGCCATTTGTATGGCCGCAAGCTCGCGCTCCACCGTTAATGCAAGGTCTTTTAACGCAAGCAGATCTTGTTTGTCAAAATTTCTTGGTTTTTCATCGATAATGCATAGTGTCCCCAGCTTGCTTCCATCGGGAGCTGTTAACGGGCAGCCTGCATAAAACCGGATATGGGGTTCATTGAGGACAAGCGGATTGTCTGAAAATCTTTCGTCTTGTATTGCATCCGGAATGAGGAAAATATCATCCCCAAGAATTGCGTGACCACAAAAAGAAATATCACGCGGCGTCTCGCTGACGGTGAGTCCCACACAGGATTTAAACCATTGACGGTTTTCGTCAATAATGCTCACCAAAGCAATGGGTACATCAAACATTCGTTTTGCCATTCGCGTTAACCGGTCAAACCGTTCTTCTGCCGGGGTATCCAGAATGTTGAGAGACTTTAAAGTCTTTAACCGGGTTTCTTCGTTTGGAGGGACAGGCGGCGTTTTCATTTCGATCTCCTGGATATAACTCGCAAAATTATCATATTTTTCATTATTGTATTATACATATTTAAAAACGATAATACAAATATTATCGATGATTGTATAATATTACTTTATATCTCATAGCATGCTCGTCGATTCCGGGCAGAAACTCGATATTCGGTAAGTCTGGCATGAACTTCGATATTCAGTCAGAATGTAGTAAAATGAATGCTCCCAAACTCGCGCAGGTAAAAAGCTCGCGCCAATTTGATTTAACTGTAAACGACGATAAAACTATAATATTTCGCCCTTTCCGGATAAAAATTCCGGAGAAAGGAAAATATTTTTTCCAT
>Ga0224495_10002758_pt1 | contig 11246 bp, 10 predicted proteins | sample SF_Jul11_sed_USG_FD_168128 | JGI IMG/M metagenome (GOLD analysis project Ga0224495, IMG submission 168128) | Sediment microbial communities from San Francisco Bay, California, United States - SF_Jul11_sed_USGS_4_1 | ecosystem: Environmental > Aquatic > Marine > Sediment | place: USA: California...
TCCAGGTTTTCCTGTCGAGGCGAAGCGCGTCTACTGGGCAAACAGATACGCATACGCCGCACTGAGTGCACTTTTCCTCGTCCTTCCTGACGCCTTCCTCGATCGATTGGACGACGACTTCTCTCGATTTCAGGTATTGAATGCCCTTCTTTATCGCCTCGGAGCGTCCCATTAGCTCAAGAACCATCTTGCCCCCCTTCTCATCAATCTGCGCGCGCAGAATGTTCAATTTGATGTGGAAGTTCTCGACGAGCGAATAGGTTATCGGCTCTTGTGCCGCCTTGTGCGGGAAGGTCAAGACATATTTCGTCTTCATTTGCTCGCCTCCTCCCTGGTCCGAACATCCAATGGCTTGAATACTGTCTCGAGGTCGAACTTCTGAATCGGTTCCTGGATATGGAACTGACCTTTCGAGATCGATTTCTTCAGCTCGCCCGATATTTGCTTCGCCTTGTAGATGCTCGAGAGTGACGATGTGAATACCTTCTTTCCCTTTATGTCGATGACTCCGCTCTTGAGCTCGGCATAATTTACTTCCCTGATCACGGCTCGAGATCTCTTCTGTTCGCTGTAATCGAATAATGCTGAGAAGATCTCCTCGTCTCTTACAGCGCAATATTTCGCCATTTCGAGATCGAGTATCGGTATTGGGACCCCGATGCCGACGGCAAGAGTAGTCCCATACCGGTGCATTATCATTGCTCGGAGATATTCCGCGGACATTTTCTTCAGGTCACCGATCACCATCAGTGTGCCCGCGGGCCTTCTCGGCGTGCCGTTTGGCGACCTCGGCGGCTTGCCATTGAATTGCGTCCCCTCCCATATGACATATCCCTGTGCTCCGCCCAGGAATATCCTCGTCCCGACTCCGATCGTCCTGAAGAACGGGTCATTCAATAGCGGGCTGAGTTCTCCCGCGGAGCAATAGGTAGCGTTCCCGTAATCCGGGAGCAGTTTGCCCATGTATGTGTATATCAGCTTGTCAGAGCTGTTCGTCGCCACCGCATAGTTCTGGTAGCAGTTCCTCGGATTGAGTAATACGGCCTGGTTGATGGTCTTCAGAGAAATCCATGTGTCAATGTCTCTCTTTGGATAGCAGTCCGTCCCGTAAGAGATGGATCTCAGCCTCACGGCCTTTCCGCGCACCAGATCCTCAATTACGTGCGCTCCGCCATGAAACATGTTCAGCGTGTCGTCGAGTTCCGTTGCGCCGATATATGCATCGACCGCGGCGACTCCGGTGTATGCCGGTACGTCATCCAGCCAGACCTTCTGCATCTTGATCGGCGGATCCGAGTGACCGAAGTTCAGCATGGCGCCGGAGGAGCACATGGCGCCAAACGTACCCGTGGTCACTACGTCGACCTCTTTAGCGACTTTCTCGAGGCCGTCGCTTGCCACTTTGGCCTTGAATTCCTCTGACGTCATAACCGAGACATTTTTCGATTCGATTTTCTTGTTTATCTCGGCATATGTCCTTATTGCTTTTTTTTCGGTCATTTTTTCGCTCCTCCTCTATATGGTTCTTGAAGGATCAAGAACAGTGATTTCAGATCATCCCTTCATGGATTGCGCATTCGGCGTTGAGCACAGAACCTCCAGCGCTACCCCTTATTGTGTTGTGCACAAGGCAGAAAAATCTTAGCACATCTCCGTCGACCCTTATCCTCCCAACGGTCACTGCCATGCCCTTTGTCCTGTCAGATGATCCTGCAAGTGCGTCAAGAATCGGCTGAGGCCTGTTTTCCTCGTTTCTGACGATTATGGGTCTTTTCGGGGCCGTTGGAAGTTTCAATATCTGAGGCTTCCCCTCAAATCTCGCGAAAGTCTCGGTAATTTCATCTGCGTTTGGCGCCTTGCCGGCGAATTGAATCGTGACTGCCTCGAGATGGCCATCTCTGCTCGGTATCCTGACACAATTTGCGAATATGTCGATATCGATGGGGCGGATCGAGGTTCCGTCGAACCTGCCTAATATTTTCTTCGCCTCCCTGTTCATCTTGACCTCTTCATTCTTGATGAACGGGATGCAGTTCGCGTTGATGTCCAACGACGGCACGCCGGGATATCCTGCTCCCGATATGGCTTGATACGTGCTTACGAAGACTCTTGGAAATTCGTATTTGTCCACAAGAGGCTTGAGCGCCACCGAAAGTCCGGTCACGGAGCAGTTCGCATTTGTGACGATGAACCCCCTCGTGCCCTTCTTCTTCCTTTGCAATTCCACGATTTTGATATGATCGTAATTGATCTCCGGTATCAGAATGGGCGTCAGATCGTCCATTCTGTATGCAGCGGCGTTCGAGAAGACTGCCAGGCCTGCGGATGCCGCGTCAGGCTCCACCTTTTTGGCGAGGTCGGCAGGCAACGCGCAGAAGGCGATTTTCGCCTTTTGCTTTACCGCGTCCTGTATGTCAAGCTTCTCCAGCTTCATTGAGGCAATATCGTCATTCAACACCGCATCCGGGAGCTTCCATATTTCCGAAAGCTTCTTTCCTTTGGACCTCTCAGAAGAGTAAACTGCAACGAGATCTACCTGGGGGTGGTCCTGAAGGCTCGCCACGAATCTCTGGCCGACCATCCCAGACGCGCCGAATAGGGCCGCTGGTATCCTGTCCATCTTCTCTATCTCCTCTCGAAGTATTTTCTTCCTTTTTCCATGAGTCTTCTGAATTTCGAGCTGGAATCACTCGCGAGCGCCTCGACGAGCTCCCCCTGAGCAGCTCCGAGCTCTTCATAGAGCTTGCCCAGGTGCCCGCTCAGCTTCTGAATCTCGAAGTAGAGGTCCGGATCTTGCACAGCAACGTTTTCCGCATTCAACAGCTGCTTGCGGCAAATCGGACTAGCAGCAGATTCTAGATTAGTTATTTGAATTTTGCTATTGGATAACACTGTAAAGTAGATAATGTTGATTGCATGAGTGAGCTGCAGTATGTAGGACATCATCTCGTCATGTTGGTCGAACGGGACCGTCATCAGCGTCGAGCCCTGTTCGTTGAAAGCTTCCCAAATGGGATCGTTTTCGAATTCGCCCTCGTTACCGCAGAATATTACGGGCAGCTTTCTGAAGGATCTGATATTCGGTCCAAACATCGGATGGAGGCTGATGACCTTCGATCCTTTCTTATCAGCGCGAGATATCGACGGTCTGATATGATTCTTCATGCTGCATATCTCGTAGATTGTCTTGCCGGGAAATGCAGATGCCGCTTTCTCTATCACTTCCCCGGTCACTCTCATCTGAACCGACACGATCACAAAGGAGGGCTCAGCGGGACCGATTTCCGCCTCCTTCATCGCGGGGTATGCGAGGAACTTGCCGGACGATCTAACGATGATCGGTTCGTAGCCTTTTGCAATCATTAGCTCGCAGAGTAGTCTGCCGATTCCCCCGGCTCCGCCATAAATTACACATTTCCCATTTGTCTTCTGTTCTTTCTTCGATTCCTTGAGCAGCTCCTGCTCTTCAGTTGAAATCTCCATGAGCCTGAAGAAAATGTCCTTCATCGCCTCAGGCAATATCCCCAGTTCCTTCGCCTTGTCCTCGATCCGGTCGATCACCTTTTTCTCAACCTCTGGCTGTCGGATGTCGACCTCCGATGAGATCTTCAGGATTCCGATCCTCTTCGCCACCGCTATCCTCTCGGATATCAGTTCAAGGATCTCGTTATCGATGTCTGCTATCTTGTCCCTCAGTTCATCAATAATTTTGTCTGTCAGAATAGACCCCCTGTTATCATGAGATCGAGAATACCGATTGAAACGACCGATTCGACGACCGGCACTGCGCGCGGCACGATGCATGGGTCATGCCTGCCGGTCACCTGCAGGTCCGTCTCCTTCATCTTCTGAAGATTGACGCTTTTCTGAGTTTTCGCGATCGAAGGAGTCGGCTTGACCGCCACCCTTAGTATCAGAGGCATCCCGTTGGTAATCCCACCGAGAATTCCTCCTGAGTTGTTCGTCTCCGTGACGATTTTCCCGTTCCTTATCTTGAACTGGTCGTTGTTCTCGCTACCGCGCATGTCGGCAACCTGAAAACCGGCACCGAACTCGACCCCCTTTATCGCAGGTATCGAGAATATCAGTTGGGATAGCAGGCTTTCGACGGAATCGAAGAACGGCTCGCCTGCTCCAACGGGCAGACCTGTTGCTATGCACTCGATGATACCTCCTACGCTGTCCTGATCCCTTTTCGCATCCAGGATTTCATTCTTCATCAGTTTGGCCAATGAGGGGTCAGCGCATCCTACGTCGTTTTTCCGCGCTATTCTTTCGATGTTTGGTACCGGCGGATTGGATTTCGCAGATATCCTTCCGATTTTGAGGCTGTGAGCAGCGACATGGATTCCCCTGCTCTCGAGCGCCTGCATCGCGATACTTCCGGATATCACAAGTGGAATGGTCATTCTTCCTGAGAACATGCCTCCGCCTCTGTGATCGTGATGTTCGCCGTATTTGGATATAGCAGTGTAATCCGCGTGACCTGGCCGCGGGATGCTTCTGAATACGTCGTACGCTTCTGACTCAGCATTCTTATTCTCGACGAATGCTGATATCGGAGCACCGGTCGTCACGCTGTCTATCAGGCCGGATAGAAGAATGACTCTGTCGCGCTCCTTCCTCGGCGAGCTCACATCCGAGTAGCCGGGCCGCCTCCTGTCTAGCTGTGACTGAACCTTGTCTCTGCTAATTCTTATGCCCGGAGGGCATCCGTCTATCACACAGCCCACGGCGGGGCCATGGCTGGTACCGAATATCGTTGTCCTGTAAGTGATCCCAATCGTGTTCATCGTATCACCAGTTGTATTATTCCTCCTAGTTTCTGGACATCCTCAAGGAAATTCGGATAGGATATCTTGAACGAAGACTCGTCATTCACAAGAACTCCTTGCTCAGATATCAGCCCGGCAATTGTCGCGGACATCATTATCCTGTGATCCGTCTCGGTGTCCACATTGCCGCCCTTTATTGAGCCCTTTCCTCTTATCACGCATCCGTCCTTCATGGCCTCGGCAGTCACGCCGAGATTCTCGAGCATGGCGACTGTCGTAGATATCCTGTCGCTCTCCTTGAACCTGAGATGCTCGCCGCCGAAGAGCCTTGATTCTCCCTTCGCCGTTGCTGCGAGCACGCTCAATATCGGAAATAGGTCAGGTGTGTCGTTCACATCGAATTCGAATGGGTTGTGCTCGGTCCCGCGGCATCTGACATGATTATCGCCGACATCTATCTCAGCTCCGTATCTTCTCAGCACTTCGAGGACCGCGGCATCGCCCTGCGGAGACGAGAGATTCAGACCCTTGACCGTTACTTCCCCTCCTGTAATCGCAGCAGCGCAAAGGAGGAAAGACGCCGAGGAGAAATCTCCGGGCACCTCGAACTTGCTGCCGACTGGTCTTTGCTTACCTCTCATTTCGAAACCGTTCGGCGTTCGATCAATTTCCACCCTGAAACGTTTCAACATGTGGAGCGAGATGTCTATATAGGATTTCGATTTCATTGCGCCGTTGATCTTGATCTTAGTAGGGGTCTTCTTCATCGGGCATGCTATTAATAATGCCGATATGAACTGTGAGCTGACGTTTCCAGCGATCTTCGCGCTCGTCCCCTCCATCGGGCCGCGGATCTTTATTGGGGGAAGCTCTTCCTCACCGGCTCCCGAGCAGTCGGCTCCCAACTCTCGAAGCGCGTTGAGCAACTGCTTCATGGGTCTCTTTCTGAGGCTCTCATCGCCCGTGATTTCGCTTCTCCCCTCCTGCAAAGCGGCCAATCCTGATATCAGGCGGAGCGTCGTGCCCGAGTTCTTCGCATCGATCGCGCTCTTTGCTGACGACAATCTCGGGCAACCGATCTTTACCGACACATTTGTCTTTTCAATCTCCGCCCCCATCAAGGCCAGGGCTGATAATGTCGCTTCCGTGTCTTCTGATGCGAGCGGTTTGAAAACCTCGAACTTGCCGCCGGTCATCGCACCGATCACGAACGCCCTGTGCGTGTAGCTCTTTGAGGGCGATGCGACCACCTCGCCATTCACCGTGCTCCTGAGTATCCTCAAAGCCGTGGTTTCACCTCCGGAGCCGGTGTGTTGTTCAGGCTTGCTACAATTACTGCAGAATCATCGCACGAGACTGCATCGAGGACATCATTGAACGATTTGCCCTTGGTGAGTATCGCCGTCGCAGGGCCGGTCCCGCTTATTCCTGCAGCGATCGCTCCCTTTCTCAGCGCAGCTTCCGCTACAGAATTATCAATATCCAACGATCTTGCCACCAGCTCTCCGTTCAATGTCAAAGCCGTGAAGAAATCGCCCTTCCTGACCAGCCTCTCCGCCTTTTCGAATTCCTTCCGGAGCAAAGAGAAGGTCCTCTGAGAAATGCCCCTTTTTCTTATCCTCCATTTGGGCACGTGGATTATGACTCTGATTTCATGAGAGGGCGATTCTGACCGGTTGAGTATCTTCATCTCACTGTTGTCCGTGACTGCAATGCCTCCAAAGTAGCAGGCGGTGGCATCATCGAACGCCCCGGTAACAGTGACCTTTGCACGCTTTGCCGCTTCGACGCCCAATTTGATCATGTCGATATCGTTGATGTTCGCATCTATGGCTCTCGCGGCTGCCAATGTAATCGCGTTCGCCGCGGCGCTGCTGCTCTTCAAGCCTCTGGAGACAGGGATTGTCGACTTCGTTTTCACGGTGATCTTGCCGATGGTCTCCTTGCACTGTGCGAACAATCCTCTGATGCATTCTCTCGCCAGCAGGTTGTTCTCCTCCCTCTCTTCAAGGAACACATCGATCTTACTCTCGCCCTCTTCAACAATGACCTCCGCATCTGTCTGAAGTGTGATTCCCATGGCCGCACCGGTCCCTGTCGGAATGGCATTCAATATGGATATCGCGCCTCTGCTGGATGCTATTCCTTTCCTCATTTTTTCATCGCCTCCAGCAACCGCTTCCTCATGCTTTCTACCGGCGCCTCTTTTCCGGTCCATATCTCGAAAGCTTTCGCTCCCTGATATAACAGCATGTCGAGGCCGGGTATCGCCTTGACATTGTGCTTCCGCGCTGAGGCGACTAGCGGGGTCTCGAGTGGATTGTAGACCATGTCCATCACCGCATCAGCCTTCATGATAAAGTCGTCGGGAATTATCGACGCATTGTCGAAACCGCTCATCCCAACAGGCGTAGCATTCACGAGCAGGTTGAAAGGCTTCTCCTTTTCAAGTGCGTCGAGAGATAAGGTCTTGATAAAGACCCTCATTGATCTCACAAGCTCCTCCGCTCTCTCTGGCGTTCTGTTGGCGATGACGATCTTCGCCCCCATCTTCCAAAGGGCAATGATCGCGGCTCTCGAGGCTCCTCCAGCACCGACTATCAACGCACGTTTATTTCTCGGGTTGTACCCGTTCGCTCTGAGCGCCTCCGAGAACCCATGAATGTCCGTGTTGAATCCTCTCAACTCTCCTTTCTCGTCGGCGACGATGGTGTTCACCGCACCTGCCCGCCTCGCGTCGTTATCGATGGAATCTACTGATGAAAATGCGACCTCCTTGTAAGGTATCGTCACATTGAATCCCCTGACACCGAGCTTTGAGGCGGTCCTGATGAAGTCCTTGACCTGGGATGAGTCGGGAATGTCGAAGGTCAGGTACGCTCCCGGCAACCCGATTGATTCGAATGCCGCATTGTGCATCGCCGGCGAGAGCGTGTGTCCGAGCGGATGACCGATGAGGCCTACGATTATGCTGTCCGCAGAATTCACCCTCAATTGATCGCCCAGAAGGAGCTGTCCAGACGCGACCTTTTCATTGTCGCTGAGCGCGCAGTAGACGATCTGCGAGCCGATGGAAGCAGCCAACGCTCTCGAGATCTCGCTGCCGGGACCCATTGTCATGATAGCATGGTTGGACAGCTGGTCCCTGTCTACCTTAGCCAGGATATCTGTGCATCGAATCACATCTTCGACCTTCACTGCCACTTTGCCTATCCCGCCAAGGCTGCAACAATCCCGAAGAATCTTGGAGACACCCTCAACAGGTTCATTTGAAAATATGTGCTTTGATACTATGATGCGGCTCTTATCTGATTGAGACTCATCGATTAATCTTCTGTCATTATCCAACTCAAGGTCGACGAACGCGGGTTCGATTCCGATTGCCTCTCGGATCCAATCCAATCTCTCTTTTACTGAGAGATCAGAGGCTCCCCCTTCTGATTTGCTGCGAAGAGTGATTATGCTCTTTCGAAGAATGTCTGAGAATTCATGCCTTATTTTCCCGATGTCGGAATTTTTAATCAGGTCCGCCCGTATCTCTACAAGATCCGCTCCGCTGGATATCGCCTTGTCAGCCATTTTCCTGGCGGCCTTCGCATCCCCTCCTGAGACAGGGACGCATATCTTCGTCATTCATTTCTCCTTGATCGTTTCCTTGACGGAATTGCCGAAATGTCTGCCTCCAGCCTCAATCCTCATGCAGATTTTGTCCCCGGGCTTCAGGTCTGTGACCGATATCGGTTTCTTGCCCGAGATCAGCCTTATCGTCTCGGCATTTTGCACTATTGTCGAATATGTCCTTCCGGCGACCTCTGCCTCGATGAGCAGCAGCGGGCGCCGCTCAATCTTCGATCTTCCGACGACTGCCGACTTCGTCTTCCCCTTGCTGTCAACTATTAAGACTTCGTCTCCCGCGTTGAGCTCGGAAAGATATTTCGTGTTGCCGTCGGGCATGAGAGTGTAAGCGTGTACTGCTCCGGCGTTGATCCTGAACGGTCTTGAGGCGACATACTCCGATTCGAGCGTCTCGGCATGCACCAGGAACATCCCTGAGGAAGAGTTGCCTATCAGCATCCCCTCGCCCTGATTGAGCATTGAACAGGTATCGATACAGACCCGGTCCCCTAGACTCACCTGCTTTATTCTCGTGACCGTCCCCGCCATGAGACGTATGTCCGGGATTATCTTCGCCACGATTGCTGAGAGTTTTGAGATGTCCTGCGGGGAGGAGGGGGCGACGACTATGCCATCCGCTCCCTTCTCCATCGTCTCCAGGAACAATTTCGCGTCGTCGACATTGTCCGCACGCACGAACAGTTTGCTCTTCGATTTCGCGAATTTTACGATCAGATTCTCGAGGGGTATGACCTTCCAATCTGTTGCCTCGATGATGACGATGTCAGATTTCCCAGCGAGGTCGGAAGCACGCTTTTCATCCTTTTTGCTCGTTATCTTGATCGATCTTCCTATCTCCTTGTCATTGTAGGTGAACCTATCCCCGGCCAAGATTATCATATGGAACCGTCCGAATTTCTTACTCTTCTTATCGGACGGAGATACGACTATGTGGCCGAAGCCGCTCTCCAATGCGGTCAGTATCAGTTTTTTCCGAGAATCTGCATCGCGCGCTTTACTTGCGTCTATCCAAATCGTTTTGTCCATGCCCTCTCCTCCTTAGAAAGGGTGGCGGATCAATATGAGAACACGATATCCGCCAACTTCTTTGTAATATATGTGATGTCGTTGTGCTGGAAGACGTTCCTACCGATGGATACACCCTTCGCACCAGCCTGCATCGCCTCTTTGACCATTTTGGTCAACTCGTCTTCGGAGTCCATTTTAGGACCACCGGCTATCACGACAGGCACATGGCAGCCCTTGATGACCTCTCTGAAGCTGTCAACATCGCCTGTGTAGTTTGTCTTGACAATATCCGCGCCGAGCTCCGCTCCGACTCTCGCGCAGTTCTTTACAGCCTCGACATCGAATTGGCTCTTGATATTCTCCCCTCTTGGGTACATCATTGCCAGGAGCGGCATCCCCATTTCTATGCACTGGGAGGATATCTCCCCCATCTGCTCGAGCATCTCGCTCTCATATTTCCCGCCTAGGTTGACATGGATCGACACTGCATCGGCTCCGAGCTTGACCGCATCGTCGACATTTCCTATGATGGTCTTTCTGTTAGGCTCATTCCACAAAGAGGTGCTTGCGGACAGATGCAGCACAAGCCCCATGTTAGCCATCAGATCCGGGGTCAGCTGCTTAGCTATGCCTTTATGGACGACAACGCAGGAGGCTCCGCCAGTCCCAACCTTCTTTATCGTGTCGTTTATTGTGCCAATGCCTTTAACCGGGCCGAGGGAAACCCCGTGGTCCATCGGAACTATCACTGTCTTTCCAGTCTTGACATCGACTATCCTTCTCATTCTCAAAGCTTTGCCGTTCATTGGAATGCCACCGCTCCTGGGCAGATACCGTGCTAATTATTAGCACTCGGTGAAGAAGCGAATCCCTATTTCTGTCTTGCCATTGACTTTGATGAAATCGATGCATTAATAGCCTACTTATGCTATTTGATGTACAGATTAGTGCATCAATATGTGGAAGGCTATCAGCAAGTATTTCTCGAAATATCCGTCGCAGGCCAAGGTAGCAAGACTGCTGCTCAGGAACGGCCTAGCTGTCAGGAACGGGAAGATTTTTGCTAGCACCGTCGCGATTGCAGATACGGCTCTAGCGAGGGCGGCCGAGGTCGATCGGCGAGTCGTCAAATCGGCGATTGAAACGATATCCTCGGACAAACAGCTCTCGAAGTTCTTCTCAAAGCTGCTGCCCACGAACAACTTCAAGGATGTAGCTCCTGTGATGGGCTGGAGCGCGATCGAAATAGTATCGGGTGACGCCCATCAGCCTGGAATACTCGCATCTGTCGCAGGGATAATCTCAGAATCTGGGATAAGCATCAGACAGACAATCGTCGACGATCCTGAGACAACGGAGGAGCCGAGAATATTCATCATTACGGAATCGACAGTCCCTCCTGAACTCATCCCGCGCCTCAGGTCAGCGAAGGGCGTAAAGAGTCTGACGATATACTGAGCTTCTAATCCCCCATGTCTGTGGGAGGATTATTTCCTGTCGAGGTGAAACGCTTATCTACGAATATTAGATTCAGACATCGCTAAAGGTGATATCAGATGCCTATCTTTGAGAAAGCTTCGGAGAGTTCTGTAACGAATGCTATAGTCGGACAGTTCTCAAAGGACATGGAATCGTTCTCCAAAATGGATGTCATAATCATAGGCGGAGGACCGAGTGGTCTTATGGCTGCACGTGACCTCGCCCTCAAAGGAGTCAAAGTATTGATCGTGGAGAGGAACAACTATCTTGGGGGCGGATTCTGGATAGGCGGATTCCTGATGAATACGATCACCGTGAGAGCGCCGGCCCAGAAGGTCGTTGACGAGC
>Ga0224495_10002759_pt1 | contig 11236 bp, 14 predicted proteins | sample SF_Jul11_sed_USG_FD_168128 | JGI IMG/M metagenome (GOLD analysis project Ga0224495, IMG submission 168128) | Sediment microbial communities from San Francisco Bay, California, United States - SF_Jul11_sed_USGS_4_1 | ecosystem: Environmental > Aquatic > Marine > Sediment | place: USA: California...
GGTGTGGTGCAGTTTGGCACAGCCCGAAAAACCAGATTGATCAAGTTCAATCTGGTGATGCTCATAATAAATGTCATCGCGTTAATCCTGGGAACTTTGGTTTTCATTTACTCCTTACTGTCCTCTCGTTTTTCCGGGGTACCCTTTTTTAAAGAAATATTCAACTACGAGATGTATTTAAGATCGGGTCGACTCACAAGCATGCTCTTCGGTCTGCTCTGCTTGACCATGATGAGCATCGCAGCTTATTTTCTTCATTTTAACCGGCTTTATGTCTACGGACTGCTGGTCGGTCTATCACCGGTTGTCGGTGAATGGTTGTACACGCACGGAAGCGCTTCACACCATGGCTTTCCGATCACTTTTGGGATATCAGCTGGCATAATGATTGTCACCGGCTCTTTCGTCTTCATACGTCTATTACGCCACAACCCTATCCCCACTGAAGATGTGCTTTCAAAGGAAGTATGAGATGAGTGAACAATCGTCACCCCCAGATGTGCGCCCTCTGGCAGATATCAATCAGGTAATCCATGCTCCAGCCCGGTTGATGATACTCGCCTATCTGTATGTGGTTGAATCAGTGGATTACGTTTTTCTGATGCGGATTACTGGGTTAACCTGGGGTAATTTATCGACGCACTTGACCAAGCTGGAGGAAGCCGGATACATAGAGATCACTAAAGGGTATCGTGGGAAGAAACCGCATACAACAATTCGTCTTAGCAATCAGGGTCGAGTTGCTTTCCAGCAGTACAAACAAAGTTTACAAAAGGTGCTCGATGACCTGCCGGATTGACATCAACCAGCAAACAGTATGATTTGCACACAAAACAACTCACCAGGTGAAGGGATTAGAAGAGAAACCAATTTTTGACTGGAGGTATTTTATGAGCGAAAAAATCAGCCTAAAAAAGATCGAGAGTAAAGCCTACCTGGCTTACTATCAGGACGGGATTTATGTCCTGCTGGTTGGGCTCAGTTTCATATGTATGGCTCTGGGAGTGAAAAACGGATTTATGAGCCTGGCGGCGATCGCCCCGGTGCTGGCCATTCTCATCGCGCCTGGACTCAAGAAAGCCATAACTCTGCCCCGCTTGGGTTACGTGAAATTCTCTCCGCAGCGAGAGAGGAAAGAGCAGACGAATCGACAACGCCTGGTGGTGCTGATGACAGTAACTGCCTTGCTGGGCGTGCTGGTCTTTTTTGGCTACTCAGGTAATGCAGCCTGGCAGATGTGGATTCGCAGCCTCGGCATTATCCCCCTCAGCCTGGTGCTTGCCGTGGTCGCGTCCGCACTTGGACTGCTGTACGACATCAAGCGATGCTATTTGTATGCTGCGATAATACTCACGGCATTTATTCTCAGCCACATATTGGAACTAAGTCTCTGGTTTCAATTTGGGTTGCCCGGGATTGTGATTTTCGTGACTGGCCTGGTACTCCTTATCCATCTCATCAGCCAACACCCGAAAGCGCCAACGGAGAAGCCTCATGAAGTCTGAGGACAAACTCCAAAGGAACAGTCAGGTTACGATCGAGATCAGTCGGGTAATCCACGAGCCGACTCTGCTGACGGTAATCTCCTATATGTATGTAGTTGAATCAGCAGACTACATCTCCCTTATATGCCTTACCGGGCTGATGCGGGTTAATTTGTCGACTTATCTTGCCAAATTAGAAGAAGCTAATTATATTGTAATCAAGAAAGGGTGTCAGGGAAAGAAACCGCATACAACAGTTCGTCTTAGCAGTCAGGGTCGAGACGCTTTCCGACAGTATTAACAAAATCCTCAAAAGGTTCTAAATGATTTATATGATTGAAATAACACCACAAATTACTAAGGAGGTCTCTTATGCCGATTTTTTATTTGGATAAGTTACCCGCGTTAGAAATCGCACCGGGCATTGTTGGGCGGATAGTTACTGCCGACAGTATGACCGTTGCCCATGTATCAATAGTCGCAGGATCAATTCTACCTGAACATGCCCATGTGCACGAGCAGGTGGTCAATGTAATCCAAGGAAAGCTGGAACTGACAGTTGAGGGTAAAGTTCACATACTAATACCTGGAACTGCGATGGTGCTTCCTCCCAACGTACCGCACTCCGGCAAAGCAATCACCGATGTCAAGGTAATCGATGTATTCCATCCGGTTCGCGAGGATTTCATCGGCACCAATTTCGCTGGTTATGATAAAAAGTAGCTACCCGGGTATCAGAAGATTTCCTGTCAAAGGTACAATCCAACATTACTTTATGTAGCAGGCAAGAAGTGCTTTTTGATGCCTTAGTTGTTTTACAGAAAGGAGAATCTATCAAGACAAGGTGTCTGTGTTTTTTAATAGCAGCTATATGTTTGATGACTTGTGGTCAAGTGTTGGCTGAACAGCACGTCGCTGGCCTGTGTATCGAGGAACAAGTAGATAAGTTCGTCGCTATGCTTCCTGATGAGTTCAACGGTACAATTCTGTTAGCCATAGGTGACACGATTCTGATGAACAAAGGCTACGGCTATGCCAACAGGAGTTATGGTATTCCCAATGATTCCGCTACGAAATACCAGATAGCATCGATCTCAAAGGATTTTACGACCATCCTGCTCTTCAAGCTGATAGAAGATGGTTTAATTGATTTGGATGCTACCATTGACACCTACCTTCCCGAATACCCTAAGGACAAAGCCACAAAGATTAAGGTGCACCATCTTCTGCTACATAAATCGGGTATCAAACACCACTTCCAGGCTATACCGGATTACCTCGGAAATCAGGATCTGATTTACCACACTCCGAGGGAGTATCTTGAATTGTTCTGGGACAAAGACCTGGCACACGAGCCCGGCGAAGGTACCACTTATACTTCACCAGGCTTTACAGTACTAGCGCTCATAATGGAGAAAGTGACAGGTCGATCATTCGCCGAGTTGCTTCAGGAGTATATATGTCAACCACTGGGATTGAAAAACACGTTTGTGGATAACAATCTTACAACCTATGACAATCTGGCGGTTGGATACAAAAAGGGTATCAATGGATATGTGTTTGATCTTGAAGAAGTTCCTTCCAATCTCCTTGGTGCCGGTGATATGATTAGTACAACCAAAGATCTGTATCAGTTTCAAAAGATCCTAAGTGCTGATAACAACCTTGTTCTTTCCAAACGATTCAAGGAGATGCTTTTCGAAGAACAGTACAAAATCAACAACAATTTAGTTCGAACTAATGTAGCCACACTGGCGAAGTATGTTTACAACGATGGAAACGATACAATAACCCAATATGGAATTGGTACTGGCGGCAATTACGGATTTCAAGCCCGCCTTACAAGATTTCTTGAAATCGATGCCTGCTACATAGTGCTTAGCAATGTTCATAACGGGCGTGCTATGAACGAGCAGATGTATAGTTTCCTCCAGGATATTCTCTTTACGGAAGCTGGAATACCACTTAAGACCTACTACCCTCTTGGACCCTATGCGCCGTCATTGACACCGATAGAGGTCACCGAAGAGCAGCTTGCTCTGTATGAAGGTTTGTACAAGACGGACGATAATGGCTTCTTTCAGGTGTTCTTGAATAACAGCAAGCTGTGGTATCGCGACTACACGTCTTGGTATTGGGGATGGTCAGAGGTTTATGGGGGGGAGCTTCTCCCTATCAGCGAGAACACGTTTGTTGACAACAACAGTTTTGTCCAACGATACTTTCTCTTCATAGCCCCGGAACAACTGGCAGCCGATGGTCCTTATGCTAACCTCAAGTCTCTTTTCGGGGGTATTCCCGACACCAGCGACTATCATCTGATACAGATTAAATTTGGCACTCCGTCCCGAGGGTTACGATGGTCTGGTGAGGATTTCAAACCAGAGACTGATCTTGCTGAATTCCAAGGATTGTACTATTCGACTGAATTGCAGCAAACGTTTCAGTTTACAGTGCAGGATAGCCAGTTATTCTCATTCGACTTCCTTGGATTAAAGGAATTACGCTGCACTCCCCTGGCATCGGATCTTTTCGCCAGTGAAAAGGGATTCCTCGTGTTCCATCGATATGAAGACGGGAAAATTCGTGATTTCTGGTTAATGTCTGAGAATTTAGATCACGTTTATGGTTCATTGTTTATTAGGAAGTGAGTAATCCGATTGCTGTCGTAGCTAAAAGTATTGACCGGATCGACTAGTAAAGTACTTCTTGGCGAAGTGTTACACTTGATCTGGTTATAAGGATAGGCACAAATAAGGATACAATGTGATCGTAATGAGATGTAAATCCTTGTACCACATAACGAGATTCAGTGACCACTCGCTTCTAAGATATTACGTTTGTCAGGGAATCAAACGTTACAATTTTCCGTAGTATTAAGAGGAGACAGAATGAAAAAGAGATTTCAGACAATGACAACCTCGATAGACACAATGCAGGGTAAAGATATACCAAATGTGCTTGGACTTATCAAAGCTTACTATTCGGAGTTTGGGTATTCATTCAACGGAAAAACAATGCGCCGAAGCCTGGAGGAGCTAATTGAATATCCGTCTCTTGGTTGTCTTTTTCTAATAAAACAGGATGAGACTGCCTTGGGGTATATGCTGGTAACCTTCGGCTTCAGTCTTGAGTACCATGGCCGCGATGCATTTCTGGATGAGATCTTCATCCTTCCTGCATGGCGCAGCAGAGGTCTGGGAAGGAAATCAATTGAATACGCCTTGGAATTTTGCAGGAACAGCGGGGTCAAGGCAGTACATCTGGAAGTCAAGAACGATAATGCATCAGTTTTCGAACTTTATCGTAGTCTTGGTTTCGTAAAACATGACGGAATCCTTGCCTCACGCAGGTTATTGTAGCTTAACCTGATAAGGCGAGGACCAACTGGACCTTAGTAGACGAGTTTCTACAATCTGTCATATAGATCAAAGTTGTTAGATTATGGGTAGTGGATGAAGATAGGAAAAAACCTAAGGACAGGATTCGAACCCGGGGTCCCGCATTTTTACGGGACAACTGCTTATCCCACCAAAGGCGGGGCTTCAGCCAACTAATCCATTATTGATTTTATATTGTAATTAACGAATAACGGAGAGCCTGGGACAACTTAAGAATTTTTTGAAAATATGAGATCGGAATTAGTCCTCGTTAATCCTTGAAAAAGCCAAGGTTGTTCTTGTATAACGTTATTGACTAGCTATATTCTCTGATCGTAATGGACCTACTTTTTCCAAATGGAGCTGCAGGTTAGAATCTTCCGATATTTTAAATACGTTGAAAATTCTTTTGACTTCTTTTGTCGTTCTAATAAAAGGAGCACAGGTCAATTTATCACCGTATATTCGGAGAACCACCATTTCCGGAGAACTTCTAATCACCATGAACTCGTTTTGATTAATAGCTTTATATTCGCCTACTGTTCTGGTAACTATCATCGCATATCCCATTATAATAATTGCCAGCACAAGTTTTGCAATTTTTCTTCCAAAAAAGTAGTTCATACTGTTTAACGCAGATTTTGATGTTTGTGCCGAAGCTTTCAGTTTATAGAGATAGCTTCCCCTCTGTTTTTGAGTTAAAAGTGGAGATATGAACTCACCATATATCGCGAGTAAAGAAAACCCAAAAAAGAAAAATAGGGAGACGTTGTTTTTTCGCGATAGATATAGGAGAATTAAGGGTGAGAAGAAAACTATCCAGAGGGATACATTAATTATCTTTCGTAAAATCACATTCATAGTTGTCATAAAAGGCTTGAAGAATATAATAAAAAGCTCAACAGACAGGCTGACAAACAAGATAACCATAGTCAGTGGCAGGATACCCCTCAATTCAAGGGTCATAAATTCTCTGGGAATTCCAAAATTAGAGGTAAAGCCCAATTCGTAGCAGTATGTTAACAAATAAGCTGCTATGGGACTTGCAGCAATAATAATCCCTTCTGCCATCCATGATTTTTTTGGTTTCTTCTTTGCTGAATTGTTCATCATATCCCTTAAATTATGACATCAGGTGGTTAGCAAACTTCTGAATATACTATTTATATTCTCTGTCAATGGAATAAAAAAACCTGCTCAATAGTATTATCGACATCTTCCTGAACTATATAAGAAATATTCTTACTTTTTCATTAATAAAATCCTGCCCAAAAGTTAAAGGCAATGAATTGGTTTTTCATAAACTATTGGGTGTTATGATGAGAATTATTTACGGAGAGGCCGGGATTCGAACCCGGGGTCCCGCATTTTGCGGGACAACTGCTTATCCCGCCAAAGGCGGGACTTCAGCCGACTGGTCCAGCGTCTATTTTATCTTTAGAGTAATTGGACAACAACTTCTTTAATGCTTCACCACTTTTGTAACTCTTTATCTCTTTCTCCCGCCTCATAGCATTAATTCGAGATGAACATTCCTCTACATAAACCACCTCAAACTCACCACGATTTTTCATTGATCTGGTCTCACCACGGGAATGCTTCTTTAATCGCTTTACTAAATTCTGTGTTTGTCCTATATAATGCCACCCCGTTTTCTTTATCCGAAGCACGTATACGTAATACATTGTAATTAACAAAAACGGAGAGGCCGGGATTCGAACCCGGGGTACCCTTTCAGGTACAACTGCTTAGCAGGCAGCTGCCTTCAGCCGACTCGGCCACCTCTCCGGAAAAAAACGTGGCAAACCTGTCAACCCAAACCCCAGCAAATATCTCCACCTATTAAATACAAATAAAGAGCCTTAAAAGCAAATTAATTTTTTTAAATATACCTTTACTCTTTGTGAGGGAATTAGAATTCCCGCAAGCTTAGGCACATAAAGCAGTACGCTTCATTTGCTTTTCTTCTTTTTAAATTTTTTTCTTACGTATCTTGAAATCAGTACTGATAGATTTAATCAAGGGTTTGACCAGGTCCCTGTAGGCAGATCTGTATTCTTTTGCATCGAAAAGAACTTTGCTATCCGGGGAAATAAAAACTTCTTCAACCTTCTCCTGTCCACTCTTTGACCCAGTCCAGAGTTTTGTACCCTGTTCTGTTTCCCATACACTGGCAGATATGGTGATACTGGCTACTGCTTCCAGCCTCCTGCCTTCCGGCTGGATTCCGCCACCCTCCATTTTAATGTCCGGGTTTAGATCAACTATTGCCTTAACGTCGGACACGTGCACCGTACCTGTAATGATGGCAGTAACATCGTATTTTTGCCCTATTGACTGGATTGCCTTTTCATCCATCTGACCTGCTGCCACTGCTTTCAGAACCTCTTCCTGGCTACCGAGCCTTATGATGTGTGCATCTTTTTGATAGCTGCGCAAAGTTTCCAGAAATCGCTCACTCACACAGTCATCCAGGTTTCCTTCATTATCACACACAAAGTCTATGAATCCGACATTTTGATATTTTCTTAAATCTACATTGGGTGGAATCATAATCTTGGGTCCACATGTCAGAAAAAACAAAACGAACACCATACCTGAGATTAAGAAGGTTTTTTGATTCATTTGATTCCTCCTTCAGTATCCTGCCTTGCCCGCAAGGGGGGATTGTAACTGCTAACGGTGTAGTTTAATCAAAAGGAATCGCTAAACTATCTCTCCTATATCTTTACTCCATTTCTTGGACTTACCTGCCTTGGGCATAGTCACATTTTCAGATAGTGTATTTATTTCGCTACCGTTAAGCCTTATGCCTAAGGCTACCTGTCCATCCTCGTCAGCGATTAGCTTCACTTCGATAGTATTCTCTTCCTCTAACATTACAACTTTTTTCATTCCTCCTTCACCTCCTTGAGATAAAAAGGATTTTGAGGTTATGACTCAGGTTGTGAGCAACCTGGGTCTACCGATAGGAAAGGTCTCCTCCCTATTAGTCCCATCTTACCCGTAAGGCGATATGGTATAATATAACCTATATTGAAATCAACTTGAATAGAATTTATCTCTTAAATTTTTCTGCAGACCAGTTCCCCTCTTTCAATCGGTACTATTAAAGCATCAACCCGAACATCTGTCAATGCTCTTTAAAGCATTGGATTCTCCAATCCTCCTGTCTACAACATTTCTAAGCCCATATTCGCGCTGATAGGTGCTAATCGTTATACACGAATTGTGGTTTTCATCTTGGAAAGCTGGGTGAAGATACAGGAATGATTTTTCCCGTGATGCTGCTGTTGCAACAACCGCATCACGATACAGTAATCAACGTTCTAACTATTCTTTTCCAGCTACTTTAAAGCTGGCAGGGTCATTGGCAGGGACGATGATCTCGGATGCTTCTGCTACAACTTTATGTTTAGGATTATACAGAACAGCATCACGACCGATGAAGCGGCGTTCTTTACCATGGAGTTGAATGTCACCAACTAAGACCCACTTGCCTCCCTTGCCCGGGATCTCGGCTTTGGCGCGGCTGTAATCGACGACCGAACCCTTCTTCACCCCACTCATCTCCTCTGTGCTCCAGGTTTGCCGCGACGAATGGACAACAGCTCCGAATACATTAGTGAACTTAGTGTAGTAAACCGGCTCTCCTGAAAAGTCCAGAGGTTCTTCGAGTGATTTGAACTGCAACACGAGGATAGCGACATCCTCGCCGTTTCTCATGGCCATCAGCTGACCGTGGTTTTCGTTAACAACGAAATCCTTTAGGTGCTCCCGATCCCGATATGTATCGAAGAAACTTACCTTTCCTCGTACTTGGAAGTAGCCCTTTTCAATATCGTCCCCAGGAACCTCTATGCGGAATCCTCGAAGATTGTGACTGAGTTGCATCTGGCTCCGCTGTATCCGCCCGCCCGAAATCTGCGGTATGTCTATACCGCCGATCGCGCTCGTGGCGAACTTAACATCCGAAAGCTTTCCCTCAAACAGTTTCTGTACCTCTTTTTCGATCTCTTTACTGCTGTGAGAACGGAGAGCGGGAAACTCGAACACGCTCAACTTACCTTCTGGTAGAAGGTGATAATCTTTCTCCTTATCGATGCGAGCAATATAACCATAGTAGTTCAGTTGAACCGGGATCAACGCCGTCTGAATTCGTTTGCCCCAGTAAGCTGCCTCTTCGCGGACTGCCTTATCCTGATCCGTGACCTCCACTTTTTTCAGGATGGATAATCCTTCCTCTCCGTGATACGCTCCGATGAGAAACACGGCTTGTTTACGAACCATCGGATCTTTCTGCTTAGTCAGAACATCCTCGATCATCGGCAAGGCAACTTCCGGTTCCATCTCAGCCAATGCCTCAAGAGCAATCATCAATATCTCCGATTGTTCTTTTTCATGTGACTTGACGATCTCTTCAATATACCTTTTGTACTTTTCCTGTCCCAGCAGAGCTAGAGTAGCTGCTATCTCCACTCTGAGCGCTATAGCATCATCCTTCCAAACACTCTTGGGGTGACCTTCGAGGAGAATATCAAGATTCTCGATAGCTTTTTCTTTCAGCCGGACCATGGCATCTGCCTCTTTCACCTCCCTGGATAGTTGATTCATGCTTCGTGCTAACCAGTAGAGAGCTTCCTCCTCGAACCTGCCGGAGCGGTATCGCTTCAGGTAATCCTCCAACCTGGCCTGGGCTTTTTCCCAGTTTCGCTCGAAAACGTACTCTTTAGCCTTGAGGAAGAACTCAGTTTCCTTTTGACTATCATAATTTCCAGCCAGGGAGACCACAGTGAGTAACAAGATCAGTCCCACCGTTAGCAATATTGTCTTTTTCATTTTAATCCTCCTTTTTAAATGTTCATTTTATCGGATCGCAACTGCCTAAGCCGAAACAGCAGTGACTTGTTGCGAATGATGTGGTTCAGCTGGGAGGTAACCTCTCCATTCTGGTTACCCAGGTTCGAAATCGAGATCAGCATCAGCTCGATATCGTCCAGGAGCAGATACAGGTTTCCGTTCCCATTTCGCATTGCTGCGACCTTTAGCAGCCGTGTTTGCGTAAGCATATCGGTGATCACCCGGTTAGTGAGTTCCACCATCTTTTCGCTCTCCGGTTGGCCGCTGCGGTTCATAAAGTCGATCAGCAGAGGCTCGATTGTTTCTATATAAGAGGAGACAGACGCGATACCTTGATATCCCCGATTGGTTATGGACGGTATCTGCTCCGGTTTTGGGAAGAAAACTGAACGTCCAGCCAGTATCCCGATTGCGAACGCAACTGCAACAGCAGTAGCTGCTATTGCGAAACGTTTAGTCGGAAATAAAACCGGTAAATGCCACCTCTTCTTAAATGACCGCTGGCGAATGACATCCCATGAAACCTTCCAATCAGGGAGAGGAATATCATCACCGACAACCAGCATGCCATGAAACTTCTGCATTTTTTTGTACACACGAGCGCATCCTGAACACTCCTGGACGTGCTTTTGCAGAGCTTTCTCCTTATCTGCCGGAAGTTTACCATATATGTGTACGATGATGGTATCCTTGAATTCTTCGCAGTTCATAATTCCCTCCATAGCGGCGCCAGCCGCTCCCTGAGCTTCCTAATTGATCGCCAGAGTTGCGTCTTCACCGTGTTCTGATGGCACCTTAAAAGTTCCGCAATATCCTTGATACTCAGATCTTGCCTGTAGCGCAGGTTGAAGACAACTTGCTGTTTTGGCGATAATTTCGATACAGCTTTCCTGATTAGACTTAATATCTCGCCTAATTCTACCTTAGCTTCCGGTGAATTATCTTCCCCGGCTGGATCGATAGTCATGTCGTCGAGTGAAATCATCATATACCTCTTTAGCCTCTTCATTTTTCTTAACTGGCCTATAGAGCAGTTGATGCAGATGCGGTGGAGCCAGGACGAGAAACTGGTGTTGTCTGAGATTTGGTAAGATTGAATGCTTTTGAACGCCCTGATGAACGTTTCCTGCATGACATCCTCGGCATCTTCTGGTGATCGGACATAACCGTAAGCAAGCCGGTAGACCCGTTGGCAGTTATCCTGGTATAACCGGTTGAAGGCATCTTCTTTTCCCTCCTTAGCTAATAGAACTACTGTATCTTCGTTCATGTTTCTGGTCTGTCTCCTGCTCTCATTATTATAAACGTCTGAGTTGACAATGAGGTCTACAAAGAATTACAGCTTTTATTAAAAAAGGTGTCAATGGCTCCATACCTTTTCTAATATTCCCAGATGATTATTGTGATTTTTACGCTTCAGGTTAAACTAATATGCAGGACTTGAAAGTGAAAAACCTTTATCTTAAATTTTTCTGCAGACCAGTTCCCCTCTTCCGATCGGTACTACCATAG
>Ga0224495_10002760_pt1 | contig 11236 bp, 9 predicted proteins | sample SF_Jul11_sed_USG_FD_168128 | JGI IMG/M metagenome (GOLD analysis project Ga0224495, IMG submission 168128) | Sediment microbial communities from San Francisco Bay, California, United States - SF_Jul11_sed_USGS_4_1 | ecosystem: Environmental > Aquatic > Marine > Sediment | place: USA: California...
TTTATAAATTCCCCAGTATATGTTTTATACTGGGGATGATTAGTTTGCTTTCTGTACTATAATAAATTATTATTTATGAAAAACCCATAGTACAGGGCAGGGAGATTTCTTTGTAACCCTCTCGGTTACACTACCAATAAATATTTTTCCTAGCGTAGAGTAATGATGAGTCGCCATAACAATCAAATCAATCTTGTATTCAAATGCTGTAGCAATGATTTCGTGGGATGCATCACCTTCTCTTAAGATTAATTCGATGTTTTTTAATCCATTAGCTTTAATTTTAGCTTCTTCCTTTTGTAAAAGTGACTTCCCTTCATCTAACCATTGCTTATGAATAGCTTGCCATTCCTTTGAATCAGTAGCTATACCATCAGCTTGTCGATACCACTTTTCTACAACATTTAATAGAATTAGCTTAGCGCCGGATATCTTGCTCAAATAACTAGCTGACTCAATACATTTTTCTCTAAGTATTTCTGAGCCATCAACAGGACAAAGAATATTTTTATATTCCATAATTATACCTCATATTTTAATTAAAATACTTAAGAAACATTGTTCACATTAGGATTTGTAGCTTGAATAACATTTAATGCTTTACCACCCTTACCTACAAAGGATTTTGTCCAATGTCTATGAGCATAGATGTACATCAAAAAGACAAACACACCAATTCCACCCCATAAAATAAAGCCCCACATATAATTGCCATAACTACTTTTGATTGAAGCAGCCATTGTAGGAGCGATGAGACCACCACCTAAAGCACCGACTTCCCCTATCAAACTCATTGCTATTGCTGAAGTTACTGGCCAACGAAGAGGGACAAGCTGGAAAGTGGCTCCATTTGCTGCACCCATCCCCAAGAAAAGGACAATTAATATTGCCGTCATAAGCGAAATGTTTGATGGCATGGTACTTGCGGCAAAAGAACTAATTGTAATAATAACTGTCATAATGAACATGGTATATATACCACCTATTCTATCTGCCATCCATCCACCAATAACACGAGATATACTTGCCATAATTGCTATTAGAGCAGGGATTTGGCCCATACTTGCTTTATCTACTTTGTATGTATCAACGAAAAGAGTAGTTAAAAAACTGGCAAAGCCGATATATCCACCAAAAGTGAGGATATAAGAAATATTAAAAATCCATGCATCCTTTTCAATAATGACTTTAAGATAACCACCTAAAGTTTTTCTTTCTCTATCAGGAGGTTCTTTAGCAAATAAAGCCATAAAAATCATTGGGATAATCATGAAAATAATAGACACACCATAAACGACTTTCCATCCTTCATGTCCAAAATATGCAGCTATTGGAGGTGCTAATAACATGGTAATTACAGCACCACTATTTCCAGCACCAGCTATACCAACTGCTAATCCTTTATATTCTGGTGGATACCAGCCGCCACCCAAAGAAAGGGCAACACCAAAGCTTGCTCCAGCTATTCCCAAAAAGACGCCCATTATATAGACTCCAGTAATACCTGTTACAAAAAGCCAACCAAAAGCTAAACCTATTATAATTACTGTCATTTCAACGAAAGCGGCGTTTTTTCTACCAATATATTGAGAGAGTAAGCCTAAAGGGAATCTGAACAATGCACCTGCAATAACTGGAGTATTAGCAATCCAAGAGATGCTTTGAGCATCTTTTACTGGGTCTAAACCAAGGTAAGCAGCAATAATTGGTCTCATTACTCCGTTTAATACCCATATAGTAAAGCAAAAATCGAAGTATAAAAATGCACTTACTAGGGTAGGCCAGTGTCCTGATTTCCAAAATCCTTTAACCATTTAACTTTCCTCCTTTTTATAGAAAATTATGTAAGACTTTGTAGTATTGCCATTTAGTAGAACATAAATCTAACTTTACTTTTATTAGTGAATTAGCAAATTTTATAAGATTCCAAAATAATTATTACTTACTATAGAAAGTAATAATTTATTACTAATTGACCAAAATATTTGAGTATTTTTTATGGCACAACTTAAAAAATCACTTTAAATTTGGGTATAAATTAACTTCAGAACAACAAAAAAGGCAAGAATAATTTTTAAAAAAATAAATTATTTAGAGAAGAAATAAAATATCATTTATGTATATTAAATTTATGACCATCTTTTGGTCTATCTGTGTGGTTTTTTAATGGTTCAATATTTAATATTTTATGATTTATTATGTTTTTTAATCTGAATTGTCAGCATTTAATGGATTGATCAATTATGAATTATAATGTTTTTGTTTGTATAATCCAGATTTGTGAAATCACTAAATAATAATAAAATAAGTAAAAGATTTTAACAATAAGAGAAGCAAGTATTTTAAATAACTGGTAATATTAGTATTGCTAGGCATTTGAGATTATCAACATAAAATATAATGTCTAGTACACAGAATGTAGGGTTATGTAATTAATAAAACTGTTTCTACTAAGATGATTATTAATATTTTCAGGTATATAGTCCTTCAGAACAACAAAAAAAAGATTTTTATTTTGTAGTCTATGATTTTTTTTGCAATCATAACGAGAATTAATAATAAAGTTAGCAATAAATTAGATTATTTTAAATTGGTTAGTTATATAATTTTATGGTAAAAAATATCTATCTCACTCTTTTTAACATCTTTCCAGACCATGTTTCATAACTTAAACCTTTATTAATTCTATTTTTAAAGAGATCTTCATTTTTATTGTAAAAAACAAGGTAGGTCATTTCTTTAACATCTATAAATCCTTGCTTGTTATATGTTTCATAAATTACAGGACGCCATGTTCCTGAATTGAAGTATATTTTTTCACTTCCATCTTTAAAAATACCGATTGGTACATGGTTAAAGCTATGTGTATGTCCATATATACAGTAATTTATTCTTTCAGATTCAATATCATCAACAAGTAATTTTTCAATCATTGCTCCTTTAAGATATTTATCATTGGAGTCAACATTTTCATATTTATCTATTAATTTAATTACTTGTTCAATGCGATTAAGGGAAACAAAATTCAAAATTCTATTAGCATTTTGCAATGTATCAGCTTCATCAAACCCAATATTCCATTGATCATGTTTATCAATCCAATGATCAACAAATGGTATATTCATAAAAAAATCCATAACTTGAGAAATAGTATTGGATAATTCATCTTTTATTATTGTTTCGTTGGCAATTGCTTTTGGATCTTGACTTTGGTGTAATATCCACTTTATAGCGGCATATAGAGGTCTAACATTTTCTATGTTTTGTATGTGATCATAAATAGTTTTTAGTGTAGCATTATTTATTTTTCCTTGTAGATTTAAATATAATTGATACGGTAGTTTTGAGGCTAGTTCGGTTGTTATAAGATCACCTATTGGTGTTAGTTTGAATAAGGCTGGATTAATAGAATTTATATGTTGTTTTTTATTGAATCCTTCGAAATTCCATACATCCCATTCGTGACCATGTCTTGCTACAACGCCATAATCTGTATTTTTATAAAAATGTTTTTCATTAACTTTTTGTTTTGTAGCATTTAATGCAGTTAGAATTTTATTTTCTATATTTTTATCAATAAGAAAAAGTCGGTCATGATTACCAGGGATGTATATGCGTGTTATATTGATTTTTAGCTTATTTACTTTGTTTTGTATAGTATTAACAAGTTCTTCGTTATTTTGTTTGAAATCACTGCTTAGTTTATCTAAATTGCCGCTTAAGAATGCAATTTGATTATTGCACGCTTTAAAAATAAGATCGAGTATTATATTAGCTCTCTTTCGGCAGTTATCTGTAATATCGTCAGGATTATTATTAATATTCCTTTTGCCCCAAGGTCTATCATCTAGCTTGAAACTTTCATTTTTAGGGTCAGTAGGTAATCCATTGTTTGGTGGATCATAAAACCAATATTCAGTTCTAATTAAATCGAAGATATCACCTAGATACAAAAAGATTAGCTCTGTAGCAGTATTATGAGATGCTAAATCTAAAATATCATTTAGCCAATCAGCAAAAACAGTTTCAGGAACATTATGATTTCCTGCTGAACAATCAGATAGATGAAGATCACTTATAATCACCAACATAATTTTGTACCATAAAATAAATTAGTTCTTGTAAAACAAAAATGTTTAAATTTGCAAATAAATATATTTATATAATTAAAATATCAATATTTTTGTTTTGTTAGTTATTTTTATGTATATTTTGGTATCTAATAGCTCTTCTTGCCCCAGCTGCTTTAGTTTTTATAATCATACGTTCTTCGGCTCTTTTGTCACCCTTCATTGAATAAGTATCATGTTCTTTTTTACTAGGATCATAAAACCCCACATATCCACCAGGATTTACACCGAAGGACTTTAAAGTTTTTCCATTATATTTTCTACCCAAAAAGTCGTTTCTGCTTCCTTCTTCTTCGTTTGTTGTAAAGTATAGAGGTAGCACAAAATTAGAAACTTCAATTTCATCTATCTTGTAGGTTTCATTCTGAACAGCATCACACATTTCATACCAGTGAAACACCTCTTTGTTTGGATTTTCTGGATGTGGACCAGCCGCTAAAAGATTAACTTCAGGGTCACCAATTAGTTCTAAAGCCTCGTGAGATAATGTAGCAGTCCAATTTTCATTGTACTGTTTAACTAAATCTGCAAAGACAAAGCCATAAGGTATACCATGATAGTTTTTATCATGGTAACCAAGAGCATTTTTAACATCATCCACAGTATCTTTTATGTATATAACAGCATCTCCACGTATATCAACAGGATTTTCCTTATTTAAATTGGTTTCTATTTTACCTTCAAGCCTTAAACAAGCTCCCATACTCCAATATGGTTCAAAATCTTCTTTAATTTGTCTGTTGATAGCTCGAATAGCCTTTTGGATTTCTTCATCACTCAGACTCTCATTAGTAAAATTTATAATTGAAATAATCATTTCATTGTCTCCTTAATCTAAAGTTTCTTATTTGCTGTATTAACTTCTTATACATCATCAAATAATATAAAAATCATATAATTAAATTATTTTGTCCCATGGACGTAACGTTTTATCACTAAACGATTGATTTCCATCTTTAAAGTGTTTTTCTGCACGTAATTGACCTTCAGTGAAAAATCCTGTCATAATACTAGGATCAAATTTTAAAGATGCTCCTAAACTCCTGTCTGGTGAAATCAATTTTAAATCTGGTAAGGATAATCCTTCGGTTGGATCAGCACTAATTGGTAAATTGTCAAACAATGTTTCAGCCGCATTTTTACTGAGACCACAATCAATTGCTCTTTTAATAATCTCCTCTTTAAGATTATCCCAACGAAAATAAAGTTCTGCCCTAAATCTATCCCCTCTAGCAACTTCAGTTAATAAACTATCCACAGTCCAAGCTAATGCATTGAATAAGTTAATTTTATTAGGATCACCACCACCCCACGATGTACCATTTCCAGCTGTAAGAGGATGCGTTGATATTGCCCATACCTCAGTTCCACCCAAACTAACAGCATGTTCAATAGGCAGGAATTCCTTTAAACCGCCATCATAAAATAAATCATTCCTATAAATTGATTTAGCCTCATTCTCAAATACTTTCACTGGTTTAGTAAAAACTGGTTCACAACAAGATGCTAAAATCGCCTTTACAAATGTTTCAGATGTTATTGTACCATTTTTTACCTCATTACTTGAAACAAAATGAACCAGTCCAGTACGTGCATTAACTATAGTTACTACAAATTCTTTATTTTTCATGTTAATTAATTTTTCTAAGTTTTTTCTAGCAAGGTAATAATCAATTAAATTATTATATAAAGGTGTCATTTTAGCATCCAGTGGACCATCATATACATCAAAAAAATTGAGAATACCTCCCATAAACGAATTGATGTAAATATCTTTATTTTTAACACTCGTATACCTTTCTTCAAGAGTAAATCCATCACCTAATACAGCAGGACCAGCAACCAATGAACCTGTTGAAGTCCCAACTGCAAGTTCAAAATCCATGTTTTGATCATCCAATAAGTGTTGAATTACACCCGCTGTAAAAGCACCTTTAGCTCCTCCACCAGATAATGCCAATGCTAATTTCCTATTTACCAAAATATTATCTCCTAGTTAACCATTCAAATACTTTTCCATTGCAAAAATACCATTTTGAAATCCACATAAAATTAATCTAACCTTAAATTCACCTGATTTTATTTTAGTATTTTTCTCAGCTCTTTCATGTTCAGCAATATATCTTCCCTTAAAATCATTTTCAATCCTAGCCTCAATACAACCCACACTTTTACAATTTTCAACAGTCTTATAAAAGACTTTAAACTTTTTAAGCTTTTCCTTCCTTGTATTAATCGAAACTTCCGAATCAATTAATATATATTTACTTGCAGCACTGCGATGTTTAAGACAGTAATATTTCTCATCTTTACTTGTATACTGATGGCAACAAAGTAATTCATTTTTTGTCTTTGCATTAGTACAAGCAGATAAACTCAAAATGATTATACAAAATGAAATCACAAAAAGTTTTATTCTTAACATTAATACCTGTTTTATACTCAAACATGATTAAAATTGAAGTGGGTTATAATGTCATTCCCCGACTTGATCGGGGAATCCAGAAAACAAATACTTCAAAACTAAAGGAGTTTTAGTATACATTATTTATACTTTTTTCATTTAAAAAAATATATTCAACTTCATCGAACTCAACTAATTATTTTCATAATACTATACCAAAAAATTTTAATATTAAAGTTTAAATTTATTTGTTTTAATGTGATTTTGACAGCTTAAATCAACAAATTATTTTCAAAACAAATCTTTCTGAACTTGCATGTAGTGAATTTCTTAAACTGTTGAAAGGGAAAAAATAATTTTAATTTTTTCTATAAGTTATTAATTGCAGGCTAATTGCTGGCATATTTATGTTTTAGGCTATGCTAAGCTTGATTTTGGTAATATTATTAATTTTCTTGGTATAATAATCATTTTAAAATAAAGTTTTATTGTAACTCACTATATAATTGATAATTATTTTTACCCATTTGCTTTGCCCGATACATTGCTCTATCTGCTTTTTTAATCAATTCTTCAGAGTCATTACCATCTTGAGGGAAAATACTAATCCCTATACTTGAAGTAATTGAAATTTCATCATTATCAATTTTAATTGGTGAGGCAAATGAAGTAAGGATTTTTTGTGCAATTTTTAGAACATATTTAAGTTGGTTAATATCTGGTAGAAAAAGAGTAAACTCATCTCCACCCATTCTTGAGATTGTATCTTCCTTACGTATACATCCTTTTAAGAGGTTTGCAACTTTAATTAGTACACGATCTCCAAAATCATGTCCCCTGTGATCATTAATTTGCTTGAAGTTATCGAGGTCTAAGAAAATAACAGCAAGATTTTTTGAGTATCGCTGAGCATGAACTAATGCATGATCTAAACGGTCACTAAATAATAGTCTATTAGGAAGATCGGTTAGGGGGTCATGATAGGCGCGATGTTCAATGAGTTCTTCATACTCTTTTTTACCTGTAATATCACTGAAAAAACCTGCATATTTTGTAATGTTTCCCGAACTATCTTTTATTGCGGCAATTGAAAACCATGCAGGGTAAATATGTCCATTCTTACGTCTATTCCATATTTCACCTTTCCAATATCCGTTTATAGCAAGAGATTTAAAAATGTCTTGATAAAATTTTTCGTCATGACGCTTTGATTTTAAGAATTGAGGGTTTTTTCCAATGGCTTCTTGTATTGTATATCCTGTTAGTTCGGTAAAAGCAGGATTTACTGATTCTATAATCCCATCTGTATTGGTGATTATAATACCTTCTGTAATGCTTTCGAATACTGTTGAGGCAAGTTGGATTTTTTCATCGTTTCGTTTTCGGTCAGAAATGTCCCAGAAAATACCTAATATGCCAATAACATTGCCAGAATGGTCTTTAATTGGAGTTTTAACAGTATGAACTATAAGTTTATTGTTGTTATGGATATATTCTTCTTCTATATCTTTTGATTCACCTGTCTCAATAATCCTTTTGTCGGATTCTCTATACTTATCTGCAATTTCTTTTGAAAACAAATCATAGTCAGTTTTACCTACAATTTCGTGAGGTTTAATGTGAAAGTCATTTGCATAACTTTCATTACATAAAAGGTATGTGGAAGTGCGATCTTTGTAAAATATTTTTTGTGTTAGGTTTTCTAGTAGCATTTTATGGTTTCTTTCACTGCTTTGCAGTGCATCCATAGCTTGTTGATATTGAAAAAGTCTATGTTTTGCTTTGTATAAAACAAAAAATATGGTAGAAAGTCCAAAAATCCAGAATAAGGCATGAGTTAATAGATGGATATTGACAGACCGCTTTTCTACACTGCTAAACATTTTCATAGGGATTGAAACGCTAATGCCACCCCTAATATCACCTTCTTTATAACCCATATAACCATGACATTTTAAACATGATTTCTGGGTGATTAAAGGTTTTATTAATCGAAGCTCTGATTTACCTTGTTTATCTCTTGATATTTTATATATTTCCGCTAATTTTGCATTATTAGTTTTCATTTTATTGAAGGATAGAAGGGAATATCGCTCCCATTCATCGGGTTTATTCATTGGATTCATTAGATTTAGACTTGTTATATGAGTTTTGATGCCATAGAGATTATCGTATTCATCCATAATTAAACGCATCATATATGCTGGATTAATGAGGGTTAAGAGTTTTCCGGATGGTGTTTTTATGTCTCTTTCGGGGACATTTTTAAGATATGGGTTAGGTTTTGTTTCTTGAGCGGGTACATAGACACCACCATGTTTTGTTACCCAGAATCTAACAGCCAAATCTTTATTTAAATGAACTCTTGCTGAGTTTAGAGCTAATTCTTCGGTGTGTTTAAAAGTGTCTATAATGTTACCAGCGAAAGATCCACCAATAAAAATTGTCCAAACGAATATAGCTAAAGCAGTAAAGTAATATAATGATGCAGGTTTAAATTTTATATTATTTAGCTCAGACATATTACAAATTCTCTTAGCTTACATTTTGAATAACACGTGTATTAAATAACTAATTATTTTAAATATAATTTAAATTTAAATAAATTATAATTGTCTAAAATTAGAATATCGTTAAAATAGACTTTAGAATTTAAAGTGAATGATTTCTAAGTGAGGATAATAAAAAAATTAGATATAGTTTTTTATTAAAGAAATTTATTATATAGCTTATTAGCTGGTTAGAGTAGAAATTATTTCGTTGTGTATTAATTTGTTACTCGCAATAATAGTATCATCATAAAGCGCATAATTTTTACCACCAAAAGTTGTAGTAAGTCCACCTGCCTCATCTATTATTAACAGGGATGCTGCAACATCCCATGGGCTTAATTTTCTTTCCCAAAAGCCATCGAATCGTCCACATGCAACAAAACATAGATCTAAAGATGCAACGCCAAAGCGTCTAATGCCTTGAGATTTTTCCATTATCTTTTTAAGCTCATCGGTGTATAATTTGGCGTACTGATGGCAATCATATGGAAATCCTGTAGCTAACAGACTGTTCAGCAGATTGGGAGTATTAGAGACTGAAATTCTTATCTCGTTTAAAAATGCACCCTTTCCCTTTTCAGCAGTAAAAAGTTCTCCACTCATTGGATTGTAAACTACTCCTAGAATCAGTTTATCATCTCTTTCTAATGCTATAGACAGAGCTACATGGGGAACATTGTGTGCAAAGTTTGTTGTTCCGTCAAGGGGATCAATAATCCAGCGATATGAACTTTTTTTCTCTTTTTGAACGGATTCTTCTGCCAAGATATCATGGTTTGGGTGGTCTGATAGGATAATATTAATAACTTTTTCTTCAATTTCTTTATCTACAGATGTAACCAGATCTATATCACCTTTAAAAATAATGTTTTTTTTATTTGAAAACCCGTTTAAAAAAATATCTTTTGTTTCATTCACACATCGAATGGCAGTATTGAAGTAGCTCATTGTTTGACCCTATCTTTAATTTGCATAAGATGATGTTCAAAATGTGAGGCTAAAAGCTCAACTGTTGATTTAAAGGTTACTCTACCTCGTTTTGGATGGTTTGCCGATCTCTCCCAATCATTTTCACGAACTCTTGAAAGCCAGAATGTAAGATTACGCCGCAAATATATAAGGGCATTTAGTAGAATTGCTGTATCCCACTCGTTGTATTGCTGTTCTTCAACCCAAATATTCTGGCTGAAACTATGAATAGTGGGCACATCTTCTTCAATTATTTTTCTGAGCCTATAATTAAACACTAGTTCAACGTCAAATAAGTGTCCTAATACTTCTTTAGGAGACCAGCGGTTTGGATCAGGCTTGTAACAGAGCTTTTCTTCGGATGTTCTATTAATAATACCTTCAAGATCCTTTAAATGATTACCAAGTTGTTGTAAAATAATTTGTAATTCATGTTGTATCATAAAATTCCCTCTTATTAATTTAAGGTTTAAATACTGATTTAGTGATTTAAACACAAAATTTGATTAGCCCCCCACTGAAATTCAAAATCTACAGGCATAATATCAACTTTAATACCTTTATTTGCTAAATTACTAAGCAATTTATCCATGTGTGTATAAATATTAGTGTCTAAGCCAACTAATGGATATATCCTGACCTCTTCTTTGCTTACTCTAAGCAATTCTAATATTGATCTTAAATGGAAATCATAATCCAGTCGGTCACTGTAAACAAATAAAAAATGACCGCTTAATACTAAATTGAAACTATGATCGGCAAAGGGTAAAACAGGAAGTTTTGCATTTATATAACGATTATCCATTGTTCCATTCACGTAATCATTTATGAGACCTTTTAGAGCATTAGTTCTATACTCCTTTAAAGTTTCAAGGGATTTATAAAAACTCCAGTTGAAAAGATTAATTTTAGGTGATACCTTTTCAATTACATGATCAATGTCAGAATATCCCTGCTTAATAATATAATCAACGCTATGACCATATAAAGGATCACAACCTATTACATTTATTCCTTTTCTATGTGCTTCTGCAACAAAAGATGATGCTCCAGAATTACAGTCTAAAATACTTTTAGCATTTAATTCGTTTAAGTTTAAGTTAAAAAACTTTAAATACTCAGTCAGTGTACGTCCATAAAATGCAATACGGTCTAATTGTATATTATCAATCAAGTTATAT
>Ga0224495_10002761_pt1 | contig 11232 bp, 11 predicted proteins | sample SF_Jul11_sed_USG_FD_168128 | JGI IMG/M metagenome (GOLD analysis project Ga0224495, IMG submission 168128) | Sediment microbial communities from San Francisco Bay, California, United States - SF_Jul11_sed_USGS_4_1 | ecosystem: Environmental > Aquatic > Marine > Sediment | place: USA: California...
TCCGGTCTTCGCCACCGCGAGATCGGCGCGATGCTTCCCGAGCGCGTCGCGGAGCCGCGCGACCAGGTCCAAGGGCAGAAACGGCGAGTCGCAGGGCACGGTGACGGCGAGCGCGTGCCGCGCGGCCTTGAGTCCCGCATGCAGCCCCGCGAGGGGGCCGGCGAAGTCGCCGAGGTCGTCGGCGACCACCGGGTGACCGAAGCCCGCGTAGGCCTCGACGTTCTGGTTCGCGTTGACGAGGATCTCATCGACCTGGGGTGCGAGCCGTTCGATCACCCATTGCACCAGCGGCTTGCCGCGCAGCGGCTGCAAGCCCTTGTCGACGCCGCCCATGCGCCGGCCCTGGCCGCCCGCGAGCACGATTCCTGTGATGCCGTCCATAGCCGCGATTCTAAGCGAGCCGTGCGGTCTGAAACCGCGTTGAGAGATCGGTCACGACATGAGACACTGCGCGCCATGCAGGATCGCCGCTTTCTCGTGCCGTTCATCAACCTCGGCCATACGCTCGACCATCTGGTGATGCTGGTCTTCCCGACGGTGGCGGTCGCGCTGGCGCGCGAATGGCATCGGCCCTACGCCGAACTGCTGCCGCTGTCGCTCGGCGGCTTCATCGCGTTCGGCGCGTTCGCGATTCCGGCGGGCTGGCTCGCCGATCACTGGAGCCGCTATCGCACGATGCAGCTGTTCTTCTTCGGCATCGGTGCGTCGATGCTCGCGACCGGATTCGCGCAGGCGCCCTGGCAGATCGCGCTTGGTCTCACGGTGACCGGCGCGTTTGCGGCGATCTATCACCCGGTGGGCATCGCGATGCTGGTGGCCGGCCCCGAACGCATGGGGCGGACGCTGGGCTGGAACGGCCTGTTCGGCAACCTCGGCCTTGCCGCCGCGGCGCTCGTCTCCGGCGCGCTGATGGATTTCGCCGGCTGGCGCGCGGCGTTCTTCGTCCCCGGCACGCTGGCGATCGCCGCGGGCGCCGGATTCGCGCTGCTCGTGCCCGACCCGGGGCGCGTCGCGCGGACCTCGAAGTCGATCGGCCTGCATATCGACCGTGCCACGATGGCGCGTATCTTCGCGATCCTGCTCGTTGCCACCGCCTGCGGCGGAATCATCTTCAATTCGACCACCGTGTCGATGCCGAAGGTGTTCGACGAGCGCCTGCGCATGCTGGCGCAGAGCAACTTCGGCATCGGCGCGCTGGTTGCGTTCGTCTACACGGTCGCCGCCTTCGCGCAGGTGGCGATGGGCACGCTGATCGACCGCTTCGAACTGCGGCGCCTGATGATCGGCATCGCGCTCGTGCAGATCCCGCTGCTCGCGCTTGCCGCGAACCTCGATGGCTGGGCGATGCTCGCCGCGGCGCTCGCGATGATGCTCGCGGTGTTCGGCCAGATTCCGCTCAACGACGCGATCGTCGGCAGGTACTGCGCCGACGAATATCGCGCGCGCGTGCTCGGCGTGCGCTACGTCGTATCGCTTGGCGTCGCCTCGCTCGCGGTGCCGCTGGTCGCCGGGCTGCACCGCACCGCAGGCGGTTTCAGGAATGTATTCCTGCTGCTCGCGCTGCTTGCCGCGGGAATGTTTGCCGCGTCGCTGTTCTTTCCGTCGCGGCGCGCGCTCGCCGCCCAGCGCACGAGCGTTGCGGGAACAGCCTGATCGGGCGCGCGCGATGACCTCGTGCTGCCTGCACAAGCGCGATACCGCGCGCTTCTTCGGCTGGTTCGCGCGCAGCTATCGCCGGCGCTTCGGGCGCGAGGGGTTGGAACCCTCGCAGAAGCAGCTGGTCGAGGGCTTGATGCGGGCCGGCATCGGCGCGGCGACGCTGCTCGAGATTGGTTGCGGAACGGGCTATCTGCACCAGTTCTTGCTGCAGCGGGGTGCGGCGCGCGCCATGGGGGTCGATCTGTCGGAGAAGATGCTCGACGAGGCGCGCGGCACGGCGCGCGAACGGGGGCTGTCGGGGCGGACCGATTATCGCGCGGGGGATTTCGTCGATCTCGCCGACGCGATCGCCCCGGCCGACGCGGTGATCCTCGACAAAGTGATCTGCTGTTATCCCGACGCCGGGACGCTGGTGCGCGAATCGTCGCGCAAGGCCGCTCGCGTGTACGCGTTCACGATACCGCGCAACCGCTGGTGGCCGCGGCTGGGCATCGCGATCGGCGCGATGCTGCTCGCGCTGATCCGCTGCGGGTTTCGGCCCTATGTGCACGACCCGGCGATGATCGATCGCTGGCTCGCGGAGGCGCGCTTCGAGCGCGTGTACGAGAACCAGACCCTGATATGGCTGACGCGGGTGTATTCGCGGCGCGCAGACCAGGAAAATTTCCTCCAGGAAGATTCGCGTACGGACTTGTCCCGGCGCCCTGAACATATCGCTTGACCGGTGAGCACACCGGCCGTAAGGTGGCCGTGCCGGAAGTGACCGACCGGTAATCATCGTTGGCGGGCTGCTGAGGGCTGCGTTGCGTGCGCCCGGCCACCCGCCGATCCGCGCGTCGTTCAGACCGTAGTTCGGACCGAAGCGGATTTCCATATCCCCCGCGACCCGGGGGCGACGAGGGGAAAGCCCCCTTGTGCAGAGCTTCCCATGTGAAGGACAGCGGAAGCGAGCGCAGGATTTTTCTATCGCGATGCCCTGCAACGCAGCGGGACCGGCACGGATTTTTCCGGCGATCGGGCTGCGTGCGGCGTCGCAACCTTTTCCAACCAGCCTGAGGAGTCATAAATGGATCGAGCAACGTGGAAGCGCGCAAGCATGGTGGTGGCGGGTACGGTGGTGGCGGCGATGTCGGTCGGCTGCTCCCCGCAGAAGACCGCGGTAGCGGCGGTGATCAACGACAAGGTCTACAGCGTGACCCCCGCGTCGGTGAAGGTGAAAGTCGGCATCGTGAGCGGTGAAATCACCGAGATGAAGGTCACCGAGCGCGTCGAAGAGGGTTCCGGCCGCGTCACCTCCCCGGCCAGGCTGACTGGCAAGCTGGTCATCAAGAACATCTCCGCCAACCAGAGCGTACGTCTGATCGGCGGGACGATTCGGTATATCGACGCGCAGGGACGTCCGATCAAGCTCGCGGACGACCGGACTCAGCCGACCGTGATGGGCAACTCGTCGTACGGTTCTTCCGACAGGCTCGATCCCGGCCAGGAAGCGACCCAGGCGGTGGACGCGGATTTCCCCGTCGCCGCCCTGAAGGCAAACAAGCTGAAGGACATTCGCCTCGAACTGGCTTACATTCCGTCGCCGTACAAGGAAGAGAGGCTCGACTTCGTGGTATCGATCGGCAAGTAAGCGTTACCCGGGCCGCGAGGCGCGCGGCCCGCGGCCCGCGCGCCTCGCCCGGTTCTGCCCGGGATCGTGATGGCCTCCCTGAAGATCGTCGATATACTCCGCCCGGATTGACCAGACGGTCAGGGGGGAGTCATGCAGTCCCTGCGCAATGTGAGCCTGAAGACCCGGACTACGGTCGCGGTCTCGGCGCTGTTCGTGATCTGCGCCGGCGCGATCGCCGCCTGGGCACTGGCACTATTCGAAATCGAGAAGAAGGCTTCGCTCTCCGCGCAGGCGTACAGCCTGGTCTCGACCGTTGCCGACAACATCGACAGCAAACTCAGACTGGTGCACGGTACGATCATTCGGGTCGCCGCCACGGTGCCGACGGTCGCGCTGGCAGACGCCGAGTCGGCGCAGGACTTTCTCGACCGGCAGGTCGCGCTGCATGCGCTGTTCGACAATGGACTGTTCCTGGTTTCGCTCGACCGCAAGCTCGTCGCCGAGAGTCCGTGGGTACGCGGCGCGAACCGGCGGGGGCGCGACCTCAGTGAGCGCGAGTTCGTGCAGCGGACCCTCGCCACGCGCAAACCCTATATCTCGAAGCCCTATCGATCGACCCACAATCCCGGGCAGCCGGCGCTCATCATGACCGCGCCGGTCTACAATGCGGCGGGCGAAATGATCGGACTGATCGAGGGAAGTCTTGACCTGCTCGGCTCGAACATTCTGGCCGACCTCGCGACGCAGCGGATCGGCCGGACCGGCTATCTGTTTCTGGCCGACGGGCGCGACACGATGATCGTCCATCCCGACAAGCGGCGCGTCATGGGGCCGATGCCCGGGCCGGGCGAGAACCGGCTCTTCGACCGGGCGCTCGACGGTTTCGAGGGCGCGGGCGAGACCGTCAACAGCACGGGCGTTCCCGCGCTTGAGGCCATCAAGCGGATCAAGTCCACCGGCTGGACCCTTGGCGCGATCCTGCCGCTGGCCGAGTTCTACGCGCCGATCCGCGCCGCGCAGCGCTACTTCCTGCTGTCGATCGTGCTGGGAACGCTCGCGGTCCTCGTCCTGGTGTGGCTGCTCGCCAATCGGCTGCTCGCGCCGCTCTCGAGCATGACGCGCCAGGTCAAGGCCATGGCGGGCGAATCGAGCACGCAGGCGCGATTGCCGATCCGGTCTGGCGATGAGATCGGCGTTCTGGCCATCGCGTTCAACGAGATGCTGGAGAAGCTCTCGCGCCTCAATGCCGAACTGGAGGGGCGCGTGGCCGAGCGTACCGCCGCGCTCGCGGAAGCCCGCGCGCGCAGCGAAGAAGCCCACCGCATGCTGCTCGCGGTGCTCGATGCGATTCCGCTGCGAGTCTTCTGGAAGGACCTGAACTCGCGCTACCTCGGCGGCAACCAGCTCTTCGCGCGCAGCGCGGGGAAAGCCTCGCCGCAGGAGATCGTGGGGATGACCGACGACGAATTTGTCTGGCGCGACCTGGCCGACATGTACCGGGCGAACGATGCCTGGGTGATCGAACACGGTCAGCCCAGGCTGGGCATCGAGTATCCGCTCACCGACCTGAACGGTGACGAGCGGTGGCGGCGTACTTCGAAGGTGCCGCTACGCGACGCCTCGGGTGACGTGATCGGCGTGCTGGGGGTTTCGGAGGAGATTACCGCACGCAAGGTCATCGAGCGGGCACTCCAGGCGGCGCGCGACGAGGCCGAACGGGCGAACCTCGCCAAGTCGGAATTCCTCTCGCGCATGAGCCACGAGCTGCGCACGCCGCTGAACGCGATCCTCGGATTCGGCCAGGTGCTGCAAAGCGATGCGCAGCATCCGCTCGCCGAGAAGCAGCAGGTGAACGTGCGCGAGATCCTGCACGCCGGCTCGCACCTGCTGGAGTTGATCAACGAAGTGCTCGACCTGGCGCGCATCGAATCGGGCAAGTTCAAGGTCAACAGCGAGCCGGTCGCGCTGATGCCGGTGATCAGCAATTGTCTCACCCTGATCCGTCCGCAGGCCGAGGCGCGCGGCATTCGCCTCGTCGGGCCGGGCGGCGAGGGCGACGAGCGCGTGCGCGCGGATCCCACGCGGCTCAAGCAGGTGCTGCTCAATCTTCTGTCCAACGCCGTCAAGTACAACCGGGAGCGGGGTACGGTGGGCATCGTATGCGAGCGCCTGGAAAAGCAAATCGAGATCCGCGTCCACGATACCGGATTGGGCATCAGCGAAGAACGGCAGGCACGCCTGTTCGTCGCCTTCGAGCGGCTGGATGCCGACAAGACCGCCGTCGAAGGCACCGGGATCGGCCTGGTGCTGACCAAGCGTCTGGTCGAGCTCATGCAGGGCGAAATCGGCGTGCAGAGCAAGCCCGGCGCGGGGAGCACGTTCTGGGTGCGTTTGCCGAGGGTGCACGCCGCGCCGCTCAGCGCCGCGTGACCGCCCTGCGCACGACGTAGCCGATCGAGAGTCCCTGCGCCAGAATCGAGAACACGACCACGCAGTAGGTCAGCGTGACCACCGCATCGCGCTCCGCGCCGGCGGGCAGCGACAGCGCGAGCGCCACCGAAATGCCGCCGCGCAGGCCTCCCCAGGTCAGCACCTTCCACGAACCCCGCGGCAGAGCGAAGGAGCGCCCGAGCAGGCCCACCGGCAGGCCGACCGTGAGCAAGCGGGCGAGCAAGGTCACCGCGATCGCCACCGCTGCGGCGAGCAGTTCATTGCCCGAGAAGGTCACGAGCAGAACCTCCATGCCGATCAGAACGAACAGCATCGCATTGAGGATCTCGTCGATCAGCTCCCAGAACATGTCCAGATAGCGGCGCGTGGTGTCCGACATCGCCAGCGCGCGACCGTGGTTGCCGATGATCAGGCCCGCGACCACCATCGCGAGCGGTCCGGAAACATGCAGCCGGCTGGCGAGCGCATAGCCTCCGGTCACGGCGGCCAGCGTCAGCAGTACCTCGACCTGATAATTGTCCACGCTCTTCAACAAACGGAAGGTCAGATAGCCGAGCGCGAGGCCGAACAGCAGGCCGCCGCCCGCTTCGTGCAGCAACAGGCGGATACCCTGGCCCGGCGTCGGCGCGAGGCCGCTCACCAGCATGCCCAGCAGCAACGAAAAGATCACCACCCCGACGCCGTCGTTAAAGAGCGATTCGCCCGCGATCACCAGTTCCAGATCTTTCGGCGCGCCTGCCGACTTGAGGATGCCCATCACCGCGATCGGATCGGTGGGCGAGATCAGCGCGCCGAACAGCAGGCAGTACATGAACGGCAGCTGCAGGCCCGCGAGCGGCAGCGCGAACCACATTCCATAGCCTACCGCGAGGGTCGAGAGCAGCGTGCCGAGCACGGCGAGCGCGGCGACCGGCCAGCGGTGGGCGCGCAGTTCGCTCAAGTCGACATGCAGCGCGCCGGCAAACAGCAGCAGCGAGAGCATGCCCTGCATCAGGACGTCCGAAAAGTCGATCGAGCGCAGCAGCGATTCCTCGTACTGGCGCAGGCCGTGCGCGACGCCCACCGCGTCGAGCCCGACCAGCGCCAGCGAAAATGCCAGCGCGGCGGCCATCACGCCGATCGTCGTGGGCATGCCGACGAAACGGTAATTCAGATAGGCCAGCAGCGCGGTAATGACCAGGCAGGTGGCGGCGATATCAAGCATGGGGGAGCGCGGTCGATGCGGTAAGGCTGGAGCGTACCGCGTCGGCCGGCGGAACGCAGCCCGCTGCGCCGCGGCCCCCGCCGGGCGGACCGGCCGACGCAAGCGAAGTTGGCCAAGCGGGCAAAAACGGGTCAAACTATCGGACTATTCACATCGCCTCGATAGGAGTTACCGTGAGCCATTCCCAGACAGTGCAGACCCGGCGCAGGAAGCAAAAGGCCAAGAAGGGGCAGGCGGTGATCGCCAAGCGAGAAAAGAGGCTGGGCAAACAGGCCGCGAAGAAGGCCGCCGCGGCAGCCGCGAAATAGGCGCAACGCATCGTACGGGGGCTTCGTGGGCACAACCGACCCCGGAAAACTGGACCGCATCATCGCCGACGCGCGTCGCGCGGCCGAGAAGCGCGATCGGGGCTATCGCGAACAGGCGCTGAAGATCTACCCCTGGATTTGCGGACGGTGCGCGCGCGAGTTCACGCGTGCCAATCTGCGCGAGCTGACCGTCCACCACCGCGATCACGATCACGACAACAATCCCTCCGACGGCAGCAACTGGGAGTTGCTGTGTCTGTACTGCCACGACAACGAACACCAGCGGCAGCTGGAGGCGGCGGCCGCCGCAGGCCAGCGCTCGGCCGGCGGGACCGGGTCGACCTACGCGGCGTTTGCGAATCTGAAGGGGCTGCTGGCGGGCAAGCCGCCGAAGTGATGCGGGCAATTGAACCGAGGCGAACGGAACTGCGAGGCTGTCCATGGTGAGCGTGCGGGGAATCGATCACGTCGTGCTGCGCGTGCGCGATCTTGAGGCGATGGGTCGTTTTTACTGCGACGTGCTCGGTGCGCAATATGTCGCGTACCGTTCGGAATTCGGCATGACGCATCTGCGCGTGGGTGCTTCGCTGATCGACCTTGTCGCGGTCAAGGGACTGAGCGACAGGAGCGGCGCGCGGCCGGAAGCCGGGCTAGCGCGCAACCTGGATCATCTTTGCCTGCGGGTCGAGCCGTTCGACCAGGAGAAGATCCTCGCACATCTCAAGTTTCACCGCGTCGAGCCGGGCGAGATCCGGCAGCGGTTCGGCGCCGAGGGCAACGGCGTGTCGATCTACCTCAAGGATCCCGAGGGAAATACCGTGGAATTGAAGGGGCCGTCGGATGGAAGCGCGGTACCGCTGGCAGGGACCTGAGCCGCTGAACACGCCACGGCCGGACGACCACCGTCATTCCCCGGGCTTCAGCACCACCGAAACCTCGCGCCGCGCGCCGTTGCGCAGCACGCTGATGCGGACCCGGCTGCCGACCTTGTAATCGTCGAGTCGCGCGAGCAGCTTGCCGACGCTGTCGACCTGCTGGCCCTCGACCGCGACGATGACATCGCCGGGCACGACGCTGCCGTCGCGCGACACGGTCGCCGCCTTCAGGCCGGCCGCCTCGGCGGCGGAGCCCCTGGCGACCCTGAGGAGGAACACGCCCTTCACGTTGAGGAGTTCGGAAAGACGCTGGTTGATGTGTTCGTCGGCGGCCACGCCGAGCGTGGGCCGGATGTATTTGCCGTGCCGGATCAACTGCGGCACGACGCGGTTGACGGTATCGACCGGTACCGCGAAACCGATTCCGGCGCTCGCACCGCTCGGACTGTAGATCGCGGTGTTGATGCCGATGAGCCTCCCGGCCGAATCGAGCAGCGGGCCGCCGGAGTTGCCCGGATTGATCGCCGCGTCGGTCTGGATCAGGTGTTCGATGGTATGGCCGTTCCCGCCGGAAAGCGAGCGGTCGAGCGCCGAGATGATTCCCGTGGTGAGCGTCCAGTCCAGGCCGAAGGGGTTGCCGATCGCGTACACCTTCTGTCCGGTCCTGAGATTTTGGCTCTCGCCCACCGCAACCGGCGGCGGACGCCTGTTCGCGACGTCGATCTTCAGCACCGCGATGTCGTGCGCGGGGCTCGCGCCGACCAGCGTCGCCCTGTAATCGCGCCCGTCGGCCAGCTTCACGCGCGCGCCGGTCGCGCCCTGGATCACGTGGTAGTTGGTGATCACATGGCCCGTGTCGTCCCAGACGAAGCCCGAGCCCGTGCCGCGCGGCACCGAATGCACGTCGCGCGTCCAGAGATCCATCACCTGTTCCTGCGTGCTGATGAACACGACCGAACTCTTCGATTTCTCGAAGATCGAAATGGTCGATCTTTCCTCGGCGGTCAGTTCGCCGCGCGGTGTGAGCGGGCGCGGCGCGGCATTCTCCGCCGCCGCGTTTCCGATCGGCGGCGGGCCGTAGCACAGAGCGATCAGCAGCGCCGCGGCGAGCGTCGGCCACGCGCGTGCGGTCGGCAATCGGTCGCTCGGGGAGGTCATGGCTCTCATTCAAGGTCCCGGTGCGAACCTGGCAGCGCTTGATATCGGTCGAACTGCGGGCGCGCACTTTGTGCTAGCTTACACCGTCCGTCGGTGTGCGGCGCGCCGCGTCGAGTTGGGGGGCGTGCCACGGCGCAGCCGTCGTAGGTCGGCGCAGCCGTCGTCGTATGCATGGCGCCGCCGCGCGCTGACTTCGCGTTTTGACAACACTATTGACGATCCACAACCGAACTGATTCGAGAGGGGAGTAACCATGGCAGAAATTCTGGCTCCGCTGGCGGGGAAAATCCTGGCCGTGCTAGTCGAACCCGGCGCGAAGGTCGAGGAAGACGACGAGCTGATCGTCATCGAGGCGCTGAAGATGGAGAACACCGTGTACGCGCCGCAAGCCGGTACCGTCAAGGAAATCAAGGTGAAGGTCGGCGACAGCGTGGAGGATGAGGCCCTGCTCCTCGTGCTCGAATGATGAACGGCAGGCTATAGACGAAGGCGAGGCGAAGATGAATTTCGAACTGAGCGAGGAACAACGACTGATCCAGGACACCGCGCGGCGATTCGCCGCCGAGGAAATCGCGCCGACGCTGGTGCAGGAGGAGGCGAAGCACGAATTTCGCGCCGATCGCGTCGCCAAGATGGGCGCGCTCGGTTTCTTCTCCTGCGCGCTGCCCGAAGAACTCGGCGGCAGCGGCATGGGCTACATGGAGTCGGTGCTGATGGCCGAGCAGATCGGCAGGATCTCGGCGTCGTGGCGGTTGCCGTTCAACATGCAGAATCTGGGGCCGGCGCTGACGGTGAACAAATTCGGCAGCGATGCGCAGAAGAAGAAGTATGTGCCCGGCTGGGTGGCCGGCACGCAGCTCGGCTTTTTCGCGATGACCGAGGCGAACACCGGTTCGGACGTGGCGAGCATGAAGACCCACGCCATCGACCGCGGCGATCACTGGGAGGTGCACGGCTCGAAGATGTGGATTTCGCAGGCGCACGTCGGCGACGCCGGGCTGCTCTACGCCTACACCGACCGGGCGCAGGGCAACAAGGGCATGACCGCGTTCATCATCGAGCCCAAGAACTGGAAGGGCTGCACCGCGCGTGCGATCGAAACCAAGCTGGGCCTGAAGTGCGCGCCGACGGGTGAGTTCGCGTTCGACGGCATGAAGGTGCCGAAGGAGAACGTGCTCGGCAAACCCGGCGAGGGCTTTCGCATCTGCATGTGGCAATTGAACCAGACACGCCTGGGTTGCGCCGCCGGCGCGCTCGGCGTCGCGGGCGGCGCGCTCGATATCGCGGTTCAATACGCCAACGAGCGCACCCAGTTCGGCAAACCGATCTCGCAGCACCAGATGATCCAGGCGCAGATCGCCGAGATGGCGGTCGAGCACCAGGCCGCGCAAATGCTGGTCTACCGGGCGGCGTGGCTCAAGGACAACAGCAAGCCGAACCAGTACGAGACCTCGGTGGCGAAGTTCGCGGCATCGGAGGCGGCGGTGCACGCGGCGAACGAGTGCATGAAGATCTACGGTTCGTTCGGGTTTTCGACCGAGTATCCGGCGGAACGCTTCTACCGCGACGCCAAGTCGCTGCAGGTGGTCGAGGGCACCTCCAACATCCAGAAGATCATCATCGCGGGGATGGCCAGCGGCGCGACCCCCAATCGCGAATAGGAAACAGGGTTTGAAGGAAGGGATGAATCGGAATGAGACCGTATTTTGAAAAGATGCCGGGCCTGGGCAAGCCGCTGAAGGAAAACCGCCTCGCACGCACGCAGCAGAGCCGCGCGCAGATCGAGGCGATCGAGGCCGAGATCGCCGCCGCGAAGAAGGCGGTCGAAGAAGTGGGTCTGCCCGCCGCCAAGATCAACGAGCGCGGCGGACTGACGGTGTGGCAGCGGCTCGAATACCTGGTCGATCCGGGCAGCTGGCAGCCGCTGCACAGTCTCTACAATCCGGCCGACAACGAAGAGGGCAC
>Ga0224495_10002762_pt1 | contig 11230 bp, 10 predicted proteins | sample SF_Jul11_sed_USG_FD_168128 | JGI IMG/M metagenome (GOLD analysis project Ga0224495, IMG submission 168128) | Sediment microbial communities from San Francisco Bay, California, United States - SF_Jul11_sed_USGS_4_1 | ecosystem: Environmental > Aquatic > Marine > Sediment | place: USA: California...
GGACCGCCGCTGTATTCTTGACGAGGAAAGCGCCCGGCACGAGCTTTGTCCCCCCGGCTTCGACGGCGCCCGTCGCCCTGAAGACATCCGCTTTCTCCTTCAGGAGCGCGAAGACCGCCGCGTAAGAGGCGTTGCTTGCCGTATCGAGAGCGAGATAGGCCGCCCCTTCGGGCGCCTTGACGTTGGCCGCCGGGATGGCCGTGAGCTTCTCGAGTTTCGCCTCGAACGGCTTCTCGATCTCTTGGCAGGCGACACCCATCTGGAGCGGCAGGGTCCAGGCCGCATTGTCATAAGGAGGGACAGGCGGCCCGCCGGGATACTGCCGGATGTCGGGATATTTCTGCTTCTCGAGCAGCGCCCAGGCATAAGCCTTGTAGGGCTGAGCGGTGAGGACGACGAACGAACCGGCCGGGAAATAACGTCCCTCTGCGATGAAAGCCTCCCTGGCCTGGTGGATCTCGACCCCGCCGAATTTCAGGACGTCGAGCATTCTGAGGGTCGTGGCGTAATCGCGCTGGGAGGATGAAATCACGAACGCGTAGGGTTGGCCCTTCTCGACCTTCTCGACGCTCAGCTTCGACATCAAGTAGGAGTTGTAGAGGAAGTCCTCCTTGTAGAGCGCGGCCGTCTTGACCAGGCTCTTGGATAGGGTGAGCTCATAATCCACGAGGTCGCGGAGCCTCCACCACCCGCCCGGCCAGGGGTCGATGAAGTCCATCTGCCTCTCGGCGTAGGCCTTGGGAACTTCGGTGGGCTCGATATAAACGGGGGTCGCGCCCCGGACCGAGGCCATCTCGCTCAGGAGGCCGACCGTGTTGTGGAGCCAGGAGGTATCGTCGCAGGCCCCGATCCACCAGCCGGTGTAGCTCCGGCCGTTCACGACGCCGCTGAAGCCCGCTTTTTGGAGGTCGAACGACATGTTCGTCCCGCAGAGGTTGACACTGCGCCAGAGAAGCGGCTGGACGTTGGGGAGCGGGGGGTCCATGAAGGGCGGGACGAAGAGGCGGGCGCCGGTCGAGCCCATCTGGTGTTCGTCGATGTGGATGCTGGGGAACCAGTCGTGGTAGAGAACCTTGGTCACGGCCCGTGTTTCGGGCAGGTTGAACATGAACCAGTCGCGGTTGTTGTCGTGGCCGGCGTAGTGGTGATAAAGCCAGGGCATGTTGCCGCCCTCGAACTTGGTCCCGACGTACTTCCGGTACCAATCCACGACCATCTGGTTCCCGTCCGGGTTGTGGGAGGGAACGAGGAGGACGATGACGTCCTGGAGGGCTTTCTCGGCGTCGAAGAAGGCTTTCCCCGTGACGAGGTCATAGGCGAGTTCCATGGACATCTGCGAGGCCGCCACCTCGGATGCGTGGAGGCTGCAAGTGATGAGGAGGATGGATTTGCCTTCCTTGGCCAACTGCCGCGCTTCGGCCTCGGCCAGGCCGCGCGAGTCCTTGAGGCGACCGGCGATCTCCCGGAAGCGGTCGAGCCGGGCCATGTTCTCCTCAGCGGTGATGACGGCCATGATGATCGTCTTGCCCAGGACCGACTTGCCGATCTCGACGAGTTGGAGTTTGGGGGATTCCTGGTCGAGGCTCTTGAAATAGGCCGTGATCTGGCTGAAGTCGGCCAGTTTGCGGTCCTCGCCGACGCGGTGCCCGAGGAACTTGTCGGGCGGCGTCTGGGCGGCGAGCCAGGTCGACACGAAGAACAGGCCTGCTACGGCCGACGCGATCCTGGAAAAAGCGCGGGATTTCTTCATCGAAGCCTCCTTCCGACGAGAGAGAAGATATCTACCACTCGATACGACGGGTGTCAAGAAAACTTCGGCTCTTCCTCAGGCTTCAGGACTTCCTGGGTCATTGAGTCGCGAAAAGGACGGGACACTAGCGCTGGTAGACGATGATCGTATGTTTATTCCCGGCCCCGTCCCAGAGAGTCTCCGCGCTCGTCCTTTTTTCGTCCCAGCCGGGGATCGGATAGTCGTGGCAGACGACCGTGGCGCCGGGCCGAAGCTCGCGCTCGAGTTTCGGCCGCAAAAGCTTATTGGACTCGGGGAGGAGGTAGAGGGCTAAAACGGTCGCCTCCCGCAGGTCGGTCTTCATGGCGTCTTCGACCCGGAACTCGACGAGCGCCTCGACGCCGGCCTTTTTCGCCTGGATACGAGCTTCCTCGATCCGCAGGGGGTCGATATCGACACCCACACCCCTGGCGCCGTACGCGACGGCGGCGACGACGACGAGCCGGCCGTCCCCACAGCCCAGGTCATAGACGACATCGGCTTTGGTCAGCTTGGCCAGCTCGAACATCCGGGTTGCGACGTCCATAGGTGTCGCGACAAAGGGCGCCAGGTCGGGGGTGTCCGTGAGCATGTGGGAGCCCAGGTACAAGTGCAGCGCACGGTATTCGTCGTAACGGAAGCAATAAGGGGTGCCGGGCCGCAAGCTCTCCGTCCGGGAAACCCCGAGCCTGACATAGGCGAGGGCGAGGCCCGTTTTTGAGGGGTACCGGGCGACCCCGCCGGGAAGGAGCGACTGCTCCTCTGCCGCCTTCAACGACAGGGTCGGCTTGATCGTGTAAGTTATTGTCCGGTCCGTAGCGTTCCGGACGGTAATGAGGCCTTTCTCGCGCACCCCGCTCGAAGGGCCTTCTCCCCGGAAGAGGACGAGCCCGATGGCCGCGAGGATGGCCACGGCCAGCAGGACGGTCAAAATGCTGCGGCGGGTCATACTCTGATTTTTACGTCAGCCGGCCCCAGGCTGTCAAAAAGGAAGATCAATCGGGCATCGATAGCGTATCGTGGGCGAGGAGGAGCATCCCGTGGATAGGGACGCCGTACGGGCAAGTCCTTTCGCAAGGTGCCGGGCACGAGGCGCAGACATCGGCTCGGGCGCCGGGGATGGCCGCGTAATAGCCCATCGCCTCCTTTTCCCGGCCCTGGCCCGCGAAATACCGCTGGTAGCGCATGATCGTGTTGACCGGCACGCCGTGCGGGCATGAGACCTCGCATTCGCCGCAGGCGTGGCGGCAGTAGAGCTCGCCACAGCCTTCCGCATAGGTTTCGAGCCTCGTCCGGTCGGCCGTGGTCAGGCGCGTGCCGGAAAGGCGAAGGTACGTTTCGAGCTCGGCGTAGGTCTTGACCAGGCAACAGACCGTGTGCACGTTCGGGTTACCCAGGACGAACCTGATGGCGGCATCCTTGATCTCCTCGGCGTTGCGGAGGTTGTGCGTCCGGATGAATTCCTGGGCGGCGTCGAATTTTTCCTTATAGCGCTTCACCCCATCGGCATAAAGCGGGTTGACGTCCTTGCCTTTCTTCTCCAGCTCCTCGACCCGGGACTTCAAGGATTCGTAAATGGCGATCGGGGTCGCTTTCATGAGCGCGACACCGATCTTCTTCTCCCCGCAGACTTCGAGGACGCGCTCGGCCTGGTCGCGGCGCAGGAAATTGTAGGCCATGAGGAAGACGTCGAACCGGCCGTCCTCGGCCGCGGCGAGGAGGACTTTCTCCATGGTTTCTTCGGGGTCGCGGAACCAGAACGAGCCGTGGTTCGAGACGCCGACAAATTTGACCCGGCCTTCGGCCTTGAGCTCGCGCATGGCCTCGTGAAAGCCCTCGGTCTTGAGCGTCTCGGCCTTCTCGGGCATATGCATCATCAGGCAGTCGATGTAATCGATCTGGAGCTCCTCGAGGGATTTCCGGGCCCGCTTCAGGAAGCGTTCCTTGCTCTTGTCCTCGAGCACCTCGAGCTTGGTCGAGATGAAGATCGTCTTGCGGTCCAGGCCCTTGATGGCCCGGCCCACGGTCCGGTGGTGTCCCGGATACTGTTCGGCCGAGTCCACGTAGTTCATGCCGGCGTCGAACGCCGCCCGCAGGACGCCCTCCTCCTGGATGCTCCCGCAGCCGAGGTCGGAAACCTTGAACCCTGTCCGGCCGAGCGTGCGGTATTCTATGATCCTGGGGCGGTCAGCCGGCGCTTCCTGGGTTTGGCCGGTCTTCGGGCCGACCAGGCCTCCGGCCAGGGCCCGGCTTCCTGCGAGTCCGGCGCCAATGGCTCCCAGCGCGGCCGCCTTGATGAACTGCCGCCGTCCTTTGTCTTTCGTGTTCATCGCTCATCCTTTCGTGTGCGGCCGGGACCGGCCGAAATCATGAGGGGCGAAGCATAGCAAGGACGGGGGCAGGAAATCAATATCGGTCTCCGGCCGGCATGGAAAGCGAAACCAGGGCTATTTGATGTTCTTCGGGATCGTGAAGTGGGCCTCGTCCAGGGCGGGATTGATCTCTACCGAGGCGATCCGGCCCTGGAGGACGGATTTTTTGTCGCGGCTCGGATAGGTGAAACCATGGGGATAGAGGATCCCGTCGACGCCTTTGTAGTCGCTGAAGCCGCGCTCGGCGTCGAAGGCCTGGCCGCGGATCGTCATGTGCGTGCTGATCTTATAGGGGAGCCATGTCGCCGCGTCGATATAATAGACCATTTCGGCCCCGTGAGGCAGCTTCGGCCGGATCTTATGCGTCAGACGGCCGTCGACCGTCTCGGCGCCGAGATAGTCCGACGGGAAGTCGAAGAAGGCGGGGATAAAGCAGCCGACGATGACGTCAAAATCGGCCAGGTCCGCCCCTTCGACGAGCTGGGGTCCGGACTTGGTGTCCATCCCCTTCAGCAGGCAGGCTTGCTTTCCGTCGAAGACGAGATAGGACGCCGATTCATAGCTCATGTTCGGACGCTTGATCTCGGTAAAAAAGGTCTTGTCGCCGTGGTCCGGATAAACCGCGCCGACCCTAAGGGTTTTCAGTCCGTCGATCTTGGCTTTTCCGCCCATGGCCTCGGCGCATTTGGCGACGACCTCCGATGCGGTCAGGCGGTCCGCGGCCGGGGCTTGCGGCTGCGGGACCGACGAGGCAGAACATAATCCGACCACGAGAGCAAGAACGATCAAGAGCGGTTTTTTCATGACCTCAGACTCCTTTGCTCATCTTTCATACGTGAGACTTTGATTCGAGTTCAAACCGCCTCATGTATCGGCCGCGGTCTCCACGCCCAAGAATATTCTTTCTTATTCGTGTGCAAGCCAAATTAAGGTCAATGCCCCCCGAATTCGGATCAGTCGCGGGAATCGCGGAGTATGATCAGACGCACGAGCTGCATGACGGCCATGGCCGTCGAGGCCACGTAGGTCAGGGCTGCCGCCGAAAGAACGCGGCGCGCGCCGACGAGCTCCTCTCCGGAGAGGAACTTCCGCTCTTCGAGCAGCGTCATCGCCCGCTTGGAGGCGTTGAATTCGACGGGCAGGGTGATGACCGTGAAGGCCACCGCCCCGGTGAAGAGCAGAATGCCGAGGTCCATCCAGATATTGGGCCCGCGGGTGAAGATGAAACCGATGATGAAGAGCGGCATGGCCAGGGTCGAGCCCAGGTTGGCGATGGGATAAATGGCGTTCCGCAGGGTCAGGGGGGTATAGCCCGATCGGTGCTGGAGGGCATGTCCCGCCTCGTGGGCGGCGATGCCCAGGGCGGCGATAGAGGGGCTGTCGTGCACCGCCTCGGAAAGCCGCAAAACCTTCTTCCGCGGGTCATAATGGTCGGTGAGCTGACCCGGGACCTTTTCGACGTTGACCTCGCCGGCGCCGCCTGTCTGCAGGATCTGGCCGGCGGCCTGGGCGCCGGTCAACTGAGACCTGGCGATGACCCGGCTATAACGGGCGAACGTGCTGCGCACCTTGCTCTGGGCATAAATCGCCAGGACGAGAGGCGGGATGAGGAGAAAGAATGTATTGTAACCACCAAAAAGCATGGCTTTGACCTCCTGAACGAGCGTTCGTCTCCAGGATATACGATTATGGAGCGCTTGCCAACGGCAGCGGGCCAAAATTGACAAAGCCCGCTTCAGCCGCTACGATGGGGAACAGCATGAAGGTTGCCCGCGACTCTTCTTCGAAGGAGAGAGCATGACAGCTCATCGCCGACCGTTCGTCAGGAGGACCGCTCGTGTCGCCGCGATGGCCATCCTGACGCTCGTCGTCTTCCCGACGCTGGCTCGAGCTCAGGCCGGGCGGGAAACGGATGTCGAACCTATCCTGGATCGCGCGGACGCGCTCCTCCAAAAAGGATCTTACAGCCAGGCGATCGAGGCTTATCTCGAGGCTTCAAAAAAAGCCCGACTCAACAATAACCTTTCCCGGTCCTATTTCGGGCTCTCCAACTGCTACTTCTACCTGCGTGATATGACGAATGCCCGGCTCTGGATGCGCCGTGTTCTCGCCGTCGACCCGAAGCGCGAGGTTTCGACCCTTTTCTATCCGGCCGATTTCGTCCGCCTTTTCCAGGGGGTCAAAAGCTCGGCCGGGGAACAAGGCCAGACCGCGGCGGCGGACGAGCCGGCGGTGAAGCCCGAAACTAAAACAATGACCGCGCCCGCGGCAGCTCCGACTCCGCCCAAGCCCGAGCCGTCGCCCGCGGCCGCACAGGGTTCCGGACCCGAGGCGTCGGTTTGGACGAAGATCCGGAACGGCCTCGACGGGAAGTTCGAGCTTGAGTTCCACTACGGTTCCTGGGGCGTCAATCTCGTCAAAGGGTTGTTTGAAGAATCCGTCACGGACGGCCTGGCCGACCGGCTGCGCGACGAGGTGACGAGAGAGGTCGAGAAGCAGGGAGTCCAGGTCACCTATACTTCCTCCGAAAACACACTCGGCCTCAATTCCGAGGGCCACAACTTCGGCTTCGGGCTGCGCGTCTATCCCGGCGGCCGGAACGGTTCCTTCAGCGTCGGGCTGTCCGTAGAGAAAACGCGGCTCGTCCTGGCGCTCAAGGGCGGGCTCAAGAACACCTTTGTCGGCGGGAGCTACGCCACGGTCGACGCCGACGCGAGCATCGAAACCTCGCCCTGGACGACGCACATGAGCTTCCGCTGGGAGTTCATACCGCAGCGGCGCATCTCGCCGTTCTTCAATTTCGGCGTGGGCGTCGGCTCGCTCGGCGGCCGGGTCAAGTACCATTTTGTCGGGGAATACTTGGGCGGCCTCCAGGACCGGCACCTCGAGGACTCCGATGACCTGGACTTCGACGGCGTCGAGCAGAAGTGGGACGTCACCATTCCCAACTATGTCCCCTTCCTTCACCTCGGCCTGGGCGTGCGCGGCCGGATCGTCTCCGGGCTTTCGGCGAACGTCGAAGCGGCCCTGTGGAACGGGCTTGTCCTTCGCGGCGGTGTCGCTTACCGCTTTTGAAGCCCGCCAGACCCCGCGTTCCTTTTTACCCGAAAAGGGCTATAATAGACGACGGCCGTGCTAGACGGGGAGCTAGCGGTGCCCTGTAGCCCACAATCCGCTCCAGTGGGGTCGAACTCCCCGCCGAGGCTTCGTCTTGTCCGGCCGTCGCCGGGTGCGCGGTGTTGACAGACTTGGCCCTGCGCAAAGCGCCTCCCGTAAATCCCGTCAGGACCGGAAGGGAGCAGCGGTAGCGGAATGGTGTCTTGTGCGGCAGACAGCCGGGTCCGAGCTGGCGGCTCGAAGGACGCGGGGAAGGCGCCGTCGAAGCGGGGTGCACGGCTTTCCTTGACGAAGGAGGAGACGATGAACAAAAGATGCTGGCTCGCGGGGATGCTCATGGTCCTGTTTGTCGCGACCCTGGCTGGCGTCGCCGCCGCCCAGGAACCCGATGCCGAGGGATGCAAGGACCACCCCATGTTCACCAGGATGAAGGATTTTTACATCGACCGCTGCGAATCGAACTTCGACGCCGTCGAGTTTTCGACGAGCGACAGCGAAACCAAGACGCTCGAAGGCCAGCGGACCTATATCTATTACATCCTCCAGGAAGAAGCCCAAAACCCCTCCCCGCTCCAGATCAGGCGCAATTACACGAACGCCATCCGTGCTTTGGGCGGCACGGTCGTCTACGATTCGAATTACTATGTGAGCCTCAGGGTCGTCAAAGACAACCGCGAGATCTGGGTGGCGGTCGACCCGAGCGGAGACGGGAGGTCTTACGGCCTGACGATCCTCGAACTGGGGGAGATGACCCAGGAGGTGACGGCCTCCGACATGCTCGCCGCCCTCAACAAAAGCGGCTACGTTGCCCTGTACATCAATTTCGATACGGGCAAGGCGACAATCAAGCCCGAGTCGGAGAAGATCATCGACGAAATCGCCTCGCTCCTCCATAATAATCCCGAGCTCCAGTTGAGCGTCGAGGGTCATACGGACAACGTCGGGTCGCCGGCGAGCAACAAGGCCCTCTCGGTTGCCAGGGCCGAAGCCGTCTTGAATGCGGTCGTGGGGAAGGGGGTCGACGCCTCCCGGCTCACGGCCGTCGGCTGGGGCCAGGAGAAGCCCATCGCCGAAAACCGCTCCGAGGAAGGCCGGGCCAAGAACCGCCGCGTCGAGATCGTTAAAAAGTAGGTCTTGCCGCAACACTCGCGCGGCCGGTGCCTAGAGGGCGCCGAGCTTTTCGAGCAGGGCGCGGATTTCCGTTCGGTCCACCTCGCTCACAGGGAGAAGGGGCAGGCGCGTCTCGCCGCCGTAGTATCCGCGGAGGGACTGCGCGTATTTGATTCCGGCGATCCCGTAGGTCTCCATCACGGCCTTGTTGAAGGGGATGAGGTCGAGCTGGAGTTTTCGCGCCTCGTCCTTCCGTCCGTCGCGGAAGAGGGCATAGATGCGGCAGCAAACCTCGGGCGCGGCATTGGCCACGGCCAGAATGGCGCCGTCCGCCCCCATCTCCAAACCCGGATAAATGACGTGGCCCGAGCCAAGGAGATAACAGAATTCCGGAGGAACGACCGGCCGGATCTCTCCCAAAAACGCCAGGCTGCCCGAACTCTCCTTGAGGCCGGCGATCCGGGGATGCTTCGCCAGCTCCACGACGAGCGCCGGCTCGAGGTTGAGGCCTGTATTCTGCGGAATATTGTAGACGAGAATGGGCAGCCGGGCGTTATCGGCGAGCGTGAGGTAATGGGCTCTCAAGGCGTCTCGGGTCATCTTCCCTTTGTAGTAGGCCGGCGGACGGACAAGCGCCGCCTCCGCTCCCAGGTCGGCCATGCGGTTGGTGAAGTCGACCGTCAGCCTCGTTGATTCCCGGGCCGTCCCCACGATGACGCGTTTGCCGGGTGCGGCCGCTTGCTTCACCGCGCGGACGAGCCGTTCCGCTTCCTCGTCGCTGAGGAAGACGCTCTCGCCGGTCGAGCCGAGGACGAGATAGCCGGCCAGCCCGGTCCCGTTATAGCGGGCGATGTTCTCGGCGGAGCGGGCGACCGAAACCTCGTCCCCTTCGAACGGGGTCGTCAGCGCGGCGAAGATGCCTTCGAACGGCTTCGTCATGGCCTTCTCCTTGCTCAATAATCCAGGTCGCGCTCGATGTCGGCGAGGGTTTTCTCGTCGAGGCCGAAATAGTGGCCGATCTCGTGCAGGACGACGGTCAAGACCTTTTCCTTGACGTCCTCGTCCGAGCGGGAGAGTTGTTCGATCGGCTGCTGGTAGATGACGATGACGTCCGGCGGGACATTCCCATACCAGGAGCCGCGCCGGTCGAGCGGGACGCCCTGGTAGATCCCGAGCAGGTTCCGGCCGCGCGGGGGGCGGTCTTCGACCATAACCGCGATGTTATGGAGCGCGCGTCGAAAACGGCTGGGGAGTTTTTTCAGGGCGTCTTCGACGAGGGCCTCGAATCGTTCCCTTTCCATGAATCCGCGGTCCTCCCGGTCCTATTTTTCGATCCCCGCCCGGGCCCGCACGCCGCGGGCGAAGTAGTGCTTCCGCTCGCGCATCTCCGTCACCAGGTCGGCCCGGCGGAGGAAAGAGTGCGGGGCGTAGCGGCCGGTGAGGACGAGCTCGACATCGGTCGGCTTTTCGTCCAGGACGGCCAGGACCTCGGCTTCGGATAGGAGGCCGAGGTAGACGGCCGTATTGACCTCGTCCAGGACGACGATCCGATAATCGCCGGAGAGCATGGCGGCGCGGCACTTCCGCAGCCCCGCCCGCGCCCGCCGGAGGTCTCCTTCGTCGTGTCCTTCCCGGACGAGGATGAAGCCCGGCCGCCCGAACTGGCGGATCGTGATGAAGCGTGAGAGATGGCGGGCGGCGGAGATCTCGCCCGTCAGGCTGCGCTTGAGGAACTGGCCGATAAAAGTCCGCATCCCGCGTCCGGCGGCCCGTAAAGCGAGGCCCAGGGCTGCCGTCGTCTTGCCCTTGCCGTTGCCCGTATAGACCTGGATGTAGCCCGTGAATGGGGGAGAGGACCTTGTTCTTGGCATCGGGTCCATTGTCAGGGAAACCCGATGTCTTGTCAAAACGTATAAATGAGGTGACAGCCTTGGGGCCGGGCGACCCCGGGGGTCCTAAGGCCGGGCGTTCGCTCGTTGCTTTGCCCCAAGGACCGCGTCACTATTTGGGCACGCCGGCGAGTCATCCGCCGTGGCGAAAGGAGGCCGCGCGATGAAGGGGCAGATTCTCGATTTCTCCGTCCAGGAGAGCGTGGGCTACATATCCGGGCAGGACGGCAAGAGATACCATTTCAAGGGCGCCGAATGGAAAGGGATCTACCCACCCCGGCGAGGACTGACCGTGGATTTCGCTGTCGAGGGCGATGAAGCCAAGGCCGTTTATATCCCCGTGGGGGCGACATCCGCGTCCAAGAATAAAGTCGCGGCCGGGCTGCTGGCCATCTTCCTCGGCGGTCTGGGCATCCATAAGTTTTACCTCGGGTTCACGGGACCCGGGCTGGTCTTCCTCCTGGTCAACACCATCGGTTTCGCGGTGACGTGGATCATGCTGTTCATCCCGAACGTCATCCTCGGGGTCATCGGTTTTGTCGAGGGCATTATCTATCTCACCAAATCGGACGAGGAGTTCGAGCAGCAGTACGTCGTCGAAAAGAAGCAGTGGTTCTAGGCGGAGCGCGGGCCAAACCCGACCGCCCGGCACGCGTGTCCCTCCCTGTATCCTGCGGGCCGATTATGATATAATCTGGCCCATGTTGGACCCGAAATATGTCCTGGAAAACATTGATTCTGTTGTAAATAGGCTGGCCGACCGGGGAGAGCGTCCGAACCTAGACGATTTCGTCAAGTCGAGCGAACGCAAACGGGGCGTCCTCCGCCGGGTCGAGGACCTGCGGGCCGAGCGGAACAGGGCCTCCGAAACCATTTCGCGGCTGAAAAGGGAAGGACAGGACGCCGGGGCCCTCATCCTTGAGATGCGGAAAGTGGGCGACGAGATCGCCGGGCTGGAGGAGGAGCTCAAAGGG
>Ga0224495_10002764_pt1 | contig 11227 bp, 13 predicted proteins | sample SF_Jul11_sed_USG_FD_168128 | JGI IMG/M metagenome (GOLD analysis project Ga0224495, IMG submission 168128) | Sediment microbial communities from San Francisco Bay, California, United States - SF_Jul11_sed_USGS_4_1 | ecosystem: Environmental > Aquatic > Marine > Sediment | place: USA: California...
CTCCACTACAACAAAGACATCTTCAAAACCGCCGGGACAAAGACCAACTTCTTCGTGAGTGTCCGCAATCTCTTCAACGGCTCGCAGTACTGGTTCGATCTGATCAAAAATCCCGGCAGATGGGTGGAGGCAGGGTTGAGGATTGAATTTTAGCGGCAGGACAAATTCCGCAACTTTTCATGCTATTTCCTCCTGGTTCCCTTTAGCCCTCTCACTAACCGGCAGTTCTTTTCCATGAGAGCTCTCAGTTTAGCCATAACCAACGATTTCATTAATTTGGAAGCAAGGTCTTTTTGAGCCCCGATTACCAAATGAAATCATCACCATTGCCGCAGGACTTCCAAGTGTTTATTTCAAGGGGTAGTCAACAGAGAACGAAAAAGAGGTTCTGTGAACTCAGTATTAATCCGATAAGCTATTACCACCAGTCGAAAAGCTTAGAGAACGAGTCACTGATAAGATCATTCCTCTTCGGGTAATTCGCCTTTTTCAAAGCAATTGGCAGGGCAGCCGCGGCAGGTGCCTGCAAGGTACGAAAGGTCTTTCTTCTTCTCCGGGACTGTGCAGTTGAGGATATGTTCTTTCGCCTCGCCGGTTACACGCTGCATAAGATTGAATGTTTTTCCGCAGCGCGGACACTCTTTCATAATTCGCCTCGTTATCCCTTCTCTTTTTTATATTCTACCATGCCGGGTGAAAGACATTGATCAGTGACCGGTGATTAGAACCTATCTCAAAATCAATAGTTTTTGTCATTTGCCCTTTTTTTGTCATTCCCGTGCAGACGGGAATCCAGTGTTTTCAAGATGTTCCGGATACCCGCCTTCGCGGGTATGACAGCCTTTTCAGAAACAACCGGTTTTGAGACAGGTTCTAGTGACTTGAGTAAAAAAAGCAAGGAGTAATAAACATCCGGTGATTTGTGGATAGTGGCAAGCCCAAAAAAAGCCATGGTTCTTTGCACACAAAAAGCTGATTATTGAACAGTGAAGGGAGCAAGGCGCAGAACACGGAGTAAAAGACTCTGTAACACTTTCAAAGACTACAGGACCGCTGCAAAGGCAGGGATTAAATTATTTTGCAGCGTTCATTTTCCATCTTCATAGTTTCTTCAATAATTTCATGTAGGCTTGTTCGAAAGGAGGACAGAAGAGTATAGATTCATACTGCATTTCATCCGGGACTTCCTTGATGAAAGACCCGGGAATCAGGTCCATTAATTAAACGAAGGAGTATTCAGATGAAGAAAAGTGTTCTGTTTTTTACGGTTATTTTTATCTTCCTGGCGGGCTTCACCATTGATTCTCATGCGCACGTGCGCGGAAAAGGCCGGGGATGGGGAATGCCGGCGTGCAGCACGATGCAGGGAATGGGGCCGTGCATGTGCGGAGGGTGCATGGCCATGTCAGGGGAACGGCCGATGATGGGGATGGGTATGAGAATGATGATCTCAAACCTCGGATTGGATGAGAAGCAGGCTGCTGAGTTCAGGGCGATACACCTCACGATGAAGAAGGAGCGCATACAGAAGAATGCGGAAATCAGGATTGCCGAACTGGAACTGAGGGAACTGCTGGACAAAGACCCGGTTGACACGAAAGTCGCGGAGGCAAAGGTCAAACAGACCGAATCGCTCCGTTCGGAACTGAAGATGCTGCATATCAGGACTCACGAGAAGGTCAAGGCAATGCTGACACCGGAGCAGAGAAAGAAGCTTGAATCCTTCAAGGGCATGGGATACGGCATGCGGCATGGCATGGGGCGCGGCATGGGAATGATGGGCAACTGCCTGATGATGGGGAACCCAGGCGGCATGGGCCAGTCGGACCAGATGAATCCGGCAGATGAGGGTGAAATGCAGGGCGATGAAGACATTGATGATGCTGAATTGCCTGCTGAGAGCCGCGCCGACTGAAACAACAGGGGGAAACAGGTACACATCCTTTTCCCCCGCTTTCTCCTGTTCTTATCCCGGCCTGAAAGGTTCATGGACCCCACAAAGCCGCGGAAGTCAGAATCTCCTGAAATTGATCAGCAGATATGCACCGATCAGGTAAAGAAAAACGCCCAGGAGGATCGAAGGGAAGAAACCTATTCGCGGGGTCAAAAAGATGATCGCGAATATGTAGGCGAGCCACGGAACAAGCATGATCAGAAGGCCGTGGGCGTATGAAATCACCTCCTTCTGCCCGGACTCCAGATAGATCGTGAAAAAGGTTATCAGGGTTATTACGGGCAGGTTGGCGACAAAGGCGGCAAAAAGGCCCTTCGCATGGCTGGCGAAGTAAGTAACAGTGCTTACGATAACTCCGCCAAAGAAAAAATAGAAAAGATATTTGATTGCCATACAATTATTTGCTTACATTATGGCGTATCTCCGGCAAAAACTCCATGCCAAAGCCGGGCGCTTCATGACAGCAGAAGATGAGAATATAATTCTTCATGTTGTGCTTTTGCATCGAAAGCCGGGTGAGCGAATTACAGGTATCTCTTTCCCTGCATCCAGGATAAAGGCCCTCCATTTCAGGCTGTTTGTGCCGGAGGCGGGTTCCTGAACTTTTCAGGAAAAAGAAGGGGGAAGGTTCTCACCGACCTGATGAGGCCCTTCCCCCCGGTCATCTCAGTTTCTCTGCATCATAACAGGTTATACGCCATTTTTATTTTGCCATGCTTTATCCGTGTATGGCATCTGTGGCAGTCGATATTCTTCTTGGTGACATGGTTGTTGTGCACAAACTCGACATCATTATACCTGCTGCCCCTGTCGACATGGCAGAAGAAACACCTGTCTGAAGGTACATTGCCGTCCCCTTCAATTACCTGCAGATGACATTTTTCGCACTTCATACCTTTTTCAAGATACTTTCTGTGTTCAAAGGACTTCCCGTTGACCATAATCGCTTTTGTCGGAGCACCGTGGCACGAAGGACATCCGGTAACCGCAAATTCCACATTGCCTTTTTTCCTGAAATGACACAGAAAGCAGGTGTCTTCTGACACAGCGAGATGATTTCCCTGAACCATATCATAATGGCAGCTCGCGCAGTGCAGTTTCATCCCCCCTCGTATTTCTGTGAAATGAGGCTTGTGGTCGAAAAGTATCCCCTGTTTGAATGTCACCTGCGATTCAGCAAGGCGCATGGAATGACAGCCGGTCTGGAGACACTTGGCGTCCGGCACTTCAGCCCTCGGCCTCGGGTTGCTTGAACCCGCGAAGAATTTGAACTGGTTGGCCATCGCATTCCACGAACCGTATTCATGACACTTCAGGCATTCCACCTTGTTATGTGAGGATGTCTGCCATCTCTCATAGAAAGGGGTCATAAAATGGCATGTCACGCAGTAAGACGGTTTCTCGGAAATTCTGGAAAGACCCGCAAACGCGCTGATTGCAATAATTAAAAATACCCCGACGATTACCAAAAAACTTTTTTTGTAGATGATGTCCGTTAGCCCCATAAAAACTCCTCCCATTACATTAATTTTATCTACTATGAAGCAATACTGATGCCATCCACAAGCCCTTGATTTTCAATATCAAATTGCATCATGAACTGTCGCATATCTGCAAAAGTGACTGCACGTTTGCAAAAAGTTTTTCAGTATTTCATTCTTAGCCGCTTTCCTGCATGCCTCCCTTTCCCTTTAAAATCAAACCGACTAAATAACCAATTAACGATGACCCCGCGATAAAGATGACGATCGCCGTAAGCAGGCCCCATAGCATGAACGCAACCATAATGATTTTAACCGGCATTGTCGAATCCAATGGTGACCCGAAGATGAGACCGGATGCTTTAAGTCCGATCCACCCGCCGACAAAGATGCCGGGCAGCACTGCAAAGAGCAACGAAAGAATAACGCCTATCCATCCTCCTACATAGCCAGTTTTCCTGGCAAGATCTTTTGTATTCATTTTTTGTCCCCCTTTCCGGTCATTTTCATTACCAGATCTTCCGACATTCTTATTTTCCCGTGATTAATTATAGGGTGGCAGAACAGACAGTCAATTTGTTTCTCAGTCACATGCTTTCTGTGAACAAAATCAACATCATCGTATTTGTCCGTTCTTTCGACATGGCAAAAATAACATTTCTCCTTGGGAACAATGCCCGTGCCGCTTTCAACCTCAACATGACATTCAGCACAATTGTGACCTTTACTGAGCGCGTCACTATGATTAAAAAGTCTTCCATTGTGACTGATAACTTCTTTCGGAGCGGTGTGACATCTGCCGCACCCGCCGAATGCCCCGCCCTTTTCAGCCCCCATGAAATGGCATAAGAAGCAGACTTTCATCGAAACCTTGACGTGTTCTCCCTGTACGATATCGGAGTGGCAGCTCCTGCAGTGAAGTTTGATCCCCCTTTTCAACTCCATGAAATGAGGTTTATGGTCAAACATAACCTGCCGCTTGGTACAGGAAACTTTTGACTCAATAAGTCTTTTTTCATGACAGCCATTTTGCAGGCAATTCGCGTCAGGAACATTCGTCAATGGTCGTCTGTTGTAGGCATAGGTATCAGCCAGAAATTTAACCTGGCTCGAAACAGAATCCAGCGGTGTATAGTTATGACATTTAAGACAGGGTACTTTACTGTGAGTTGATGCCGCCCACTTGTTATAGGACGGCGTCATGTAATGGCACACCTTGCAGTTCTCCGGATTCTGAAAGGTAACATTCTTGATGAAATAATAGGAGCCGAAGGCGAGCCCGGCAAAGGCGACGGTAAAATAAAAAAGATACAAAACCTCCTTCAACGATGCGGACAATATTCGCTTAAACATAACTTACCCCCCTTTCGATTTATTTGCTGCATTTTTCAATATATATTCGAGGCTATCATAACACTTAACGAATTGAATTCTAATTGGGGAAACTCATTACTTCGGATGAATAAAACTCTCAGGTGGAATGTTTTTTTCTCCTATGCCGGCGTGCCGGGAAGATCAACGCTCAACTTATGGTAAGACAGTAAAAGCGCAGAAACGTAAATACGTGAACGCGTAAAGGCAAAAAAACAGCAATGAGTAATAAACATACGTTAATTAGTGCCTGGCGATCAGTGACCGGTAAAAAATCTCTATGCTCGATGCCCTTTCCTCTGCGCTCTTTGCTCCCTGCTCTCAGCCCTGCACCTTCAACTTTCTTATCCCATCCAGCAAAATCCTTGTGGCGATACAATCATCCTCGTTGTATTCCAGTATCCGCTTCCTGATGGAACCATCTTTTGTTTCAACCCACCGATGGTACCATTCGATTGAAGAAGCTCCGGAGGGATCGGTGTCGCGCCATGCGAAGCCGAGATAAATCGCCAGCGTCTTGATCGAGTGATCGCGCGTCGGCCACACGGTCTTACGCTGAACAACATCGAAATACAGGTCAACCGACTGTTCAGGAGAAAAAAGGTCCTCAATCTCCTGCTCAGTAGCGACATGGGGATATTTTTTCTGAAGCTTTCTCCATATCGTGCGCTCGTACTTCGAGTAATAATAGATCACGCAGGGCCGTGAAGACCGGATGTATTGCCATGAGCCGGCAAAAGCCCTTTCCTCTTCCTCCGGCGTCGGCTCCTCAGCAAAGAATGGATAATACGTTTCCGTGCAATTATCCTGATTTCTCCGTTCGGTAAATCCGTGCAGATAACAGACATCTCTCATGGGATCAGTCTCGATATCAAAGAATATCTCCAGAGCAGAACCCGGCAATGCTGCCGGCTCTGTAAGAAAAGGTTCGGCATCGGGTTTCACCTGCAGCCGGGCGCGGGTCTGGAATTTCAACAGCGTTTCCGGGCCGATATTCGGAATAACCGATTTATTGCCTCTCAATAGCGAATTTATATCGATATGCGCCAGTTCAGAGACGGTCCTGACATAGGCGAGCATGGCGTCACGTTTTGATCTTCCCAGCTCAGGGACCAGCGTGAGGTCATTTGCCCTGAGTATCGCATTCATGCATACAGTGCGCCAGTGGCAGAGTTTGCATACGCCCGCGTACGCCGGCAGTGTCTGCTCTATTCCGGAATTTATTGAAATAACCTGCGAGAGCACCTCCTGATAGATGGACCAGAGGGTAGCTGCTTTGCGATTGCCCTGAAGGGCCTCGAGATCATACGTAATTTCCTTCCCGTGAACGTCCCATACAAACGGGCACCGGCCTCCGGACATTCCGATTTTCTCAAGGATGTCCGTGTAGAGCGCCAGCTGCACGGCGTAATGCTTTTTCGGTTTGCCTTCTTCGAGATCGGAAGCGCCCTCTTCCCCTGCCCCGCTTTTGATGTCCCCGGCGACATACCCGTTGTTTTGCCTGCGCAGCAGATCAGGCTCGCCGACCAGCTCCCCTGCCCTTATCCGCCCCGAATAAATAAGGGCGTCTCTCCGGCGCATCGCCTCGCTTGTAGCGGCTTCCTTTTTCTCACCCCGGAAAGAACTCAGATCAGTGAAGGGGATTTTCAGATCTCTGATCACCTCCTGTTCAAAGGCATTGCCTTTTTCCCAGAGAAGCTGGACAAATACGCTGACAGGGTCCCTGTCAGCGGGATTTCCGTAGAGATCCAGGCTTACGCGATGGGGGCACTGCACAAAGTTGTAGAGCATAGAAGCGGTGACAGTCCCGGGCATATCTCTGATACCCCTTTTATCCCTGTATTTATCTGATAATAGCATAAGTATTTTAGGGAAAGGGAAAGACCGCATTGAGCAATAAACATCCATTAAATAGTGATTGGTAACCAGTGATTGGTAAATGGCAAAAAAGCCAATGATTAAAACAAAAAAGGAGAACAGAATAGCATGCGCCTTCGGGCCGATCACAGAAAAAAGCAGCGAGGTATATGACTCGCTGCTTATGGAAGTGGGAAAAAGCAATACACTGCGGTTCAGCGGCAGTAGGCATATCCGCCGTGCCCTCTCCCTGCAGTATCCGGCGCCTTCTCGTGTATCTCGTCCTGAAGATCCCTGATCTCTTTTTCCAGCTCTGTAATAGCCTTCGGATCAGCTTCAGGGTTACGCAACGCCTCAGCGTAATCGAATTTTTTGCTATGGAGTTCTTTCCTCAGCGCGGCGGTTTCATCCAGAAACTTCTGGTCATATGCATCCGCACAACCGTAAAAGTGTCCGTGTCCATGCCCTGGCCTTATCATATGTCCGCCATAACCGCAATCCATCATGTGCACGCCTCCCCAGGCTCCGGGCCCATGCGCAAATGCCAGCGTCCCGAATACAAAGATTGACAGAACCGAAATCACAGCAAGCATCTTTTTCATGATGCACCTCCTTTATAAATGTTTTCTTGTTTATAGGGTACGACAGAAGATTGAAGATAAAATGAAATTGTTGTGAAATTATTTTGAAGAACAAAAGGCAAACTCAAGGCTCATAATGAATACTGCAATGAGCAATAAACATCCGGTGCTTCGTAACCACTGATTGGTGACTGGAGTTAAAAAAGCCATGAGCAATGACTACCCGGCAATGAGTAAAAATGAAGCTCTATGCTCCCGGGCGGAGGTGAAACCCAAACGTAAATAAATTTTCTACTCCCTGTTTTCAAGGTCTTTCAGCCTTCCGCTCAATTCTCTGAAACGTTCGTGTTCTTCAGCGGTGAGGGAGTCGATGCCGCTCACCCCGGCCTTGTCGAGCAGCCCGTCAATCTCCTTCTGGAGCTTCTCCTTTTCCCGGTCGCGGTCCCATACAACCCTGAGATGCCGCTCCCGCTTCTTTGCATTCTGCCAGCCGGAAAACAACCTCCTCCAGTCGTCCCATTTCATGTAGACCAGCCCGAATAGCATGCCGCCAAGGTGCGCGAAATGGGCAACCCTGCTCTGCGTGGCACTCATCGCGGTCATGAATTCAATGAATCCAATCCCGATAACAAAATACTTTGCCTTGACAGGGAAGATACCCCAGATGTAGATGAGCTGCTCGGGAAACAGGATGCCGAAGGCCATGAGAAGACCATAAATTGCCCCGGATGATCCGATTATGGGAACCGGGCTCCCCGGTGTAAGAACGGCGTTCAGCAGGCCCGCCCCGATACCGCAGATAAAATAAAATTTCAGGAACCTGCGGGAACCCCAGGTCGATTCGAGGGTTGTGCCGAACATCCACAGGACAAACATATTGAGGAGAAGATGGAATATGCCGCCATGAAGGAACATGTAGGTGAACGGCTGCCAGATAAAACCCCGCCAGAAATAAGCGGGCGCCAGTCCGAAGAGAACCGGCAAACGCAGACGCAGCAGAAGGTCGAACAGGAAGATTACGGAATTCACGATGACCAGATATTTCACAACAGGAGTAATCCGCGGCAAAAATCCCCCGACTCTGTCGTAATACCTCATCCATGCTCCTTTCCGCTCCGCGCTGAGAATTTCCTTATCTCTATTTTACATGAAAACAGTGATTGGTAATTTGTGACTGGTGACCGGTAAAACAAAAATAAAAACAATGACAGGGTGAAAACGAAAAGAAAGGCAAAGGCAGATGCAGGGATAAAGGCAGCAATGAGCAAAAACTGCTCATATCTCCCCGGCCCCTGGCGAGCAGGGCAGCCGGCAAAGAAAAAAGAAGGGGCCGGTGCTCACCAATCTTATGAGAACCGGCCCTTCGGTTAGCTCAGCTTCCCTGCTTCGTCACAGGTTATATGCCATTTTTATTTTGCCATGCGATATGCGAGTATGGCATCTGTGGCAGTCGATATTCTTCTTTGTGACATGGTTGTTGTGCACAAACTCGACATCATTATACCTGCCGCCTCTGTCGACATGGCAGAAGAAACACCTGTCTGAAGGCACGCTGCCGTCTCCTTCAATGACCTGCAGATGACATTTTTCGCACTTCATACCTTTTTCAAGATACTTTCTGTGTTCAAAGAGCTTCCCGTTGACCATAATCGCTTTCGTCGGAGCGCCGTGGCACGAAGGACATCCGGTAACCGCAAAATCCTTATTGCCATTTTTTCTGAAATGACACAGAAAACAGGTGTCTTCTGACACAGCGAGATGATTTCCCTGAACCATATCATAATGGCAGCTCGCGCAGTGCAGTTTCATCCCCCCTCGTATTTCTGTGAAATGAGGCTTGTGGTCGAACAGTATCCCCTGTTTGAAGGTCGACTGCGATTCGACAAGACGCATGGAATGACAGCCGGTCTGAAGACACTTTGCGTCCTTCACCTCAGCCCTCGGCCTCGGGTTGCTTGTCCCTGCAAAGAATTTGAACTGGTTGGCCATCGCATTCCATGAACCGTAATCATGACATTTCAGGCATTCCACCTTGTTATGTGAAGATGTCTGCCATTTCTCATAGAAAGGGGTCATATAATGGCATGTCACGCAGTAAGACGGTTTCTCGGAAATTCTGGAAAGACCCGCAAACGCGCTGATTGCAATAATTAAAAATACCCCGACGGTTATCAAAAAACTTTTTCTGTAGATGATTTTTGTAAGCCCCATGTACTCTCCTCCTTTTGAATAGCTTTTATCTGCTGCCTCGTAAGACTGATGCCATCCGCAACTTCTTTATTTTTAATGTCAAATTGCATCATTTACGTTATGAATTTTCAAAAGTGGCTGCTCGCCTGAAAAAAGTTTTCCGGTATTTCAAGCTGAAGCGTTTTCCTGCATGTCCTCCCCTGCTTTGTTGCATTTTGCAATATGCATGCATTCGACTATAGCGTAGCATAAACCGCTTTGAATTCTCACGGGGAAAAATCATCGCTCCGGATAAAAACTCTCAGCAGAAGACAGCAAGGAGCAATGAGTTTCCCCATCGAATCGTCCGGCAATCACGGGTGACAAAATGCGAATAGTGCTGCTTCAGCTTCTTTACTTCGCCGCGCTGCTTCCATGAAAGGAATATTTTGTCATTGTATTCGCCCGGCAACGACATGGCAGGACCACGGGGAATATCACTCGCTATCCATTTAAGCTATAATAGTCAGGTCAAAATAACATGAAGCCCGGCCGCGGTTTTCCAAAGGCAGTCAGGGCATAAATCCGGAGAATTTCAAATGCGTCATACACCAACACGGCACGAACTTCATCACGAAATTTTCGGTTCTATCCTTGACAGAACCGAGATGGCCCCCTTTTTATTACTGCGCGCAGGGAATTATGACGCTGCCCTCAAACAGGCGTCCAAGATGATGGGCAACCGCGGGTTTGATGTTCTCGGCGATAATGAACTTCAGGAAAGTGAGAAAGAAAGGGCGCAGAAATACATTGAGCGGGTTTACCGATACTTTTTTAACTGGCTGTTTCCCTTTGTCAAGAATCAACTGAACGGTCTCATCACCCTGAATTCCGGCAACGCCGGTCTTTACCGGAATTGCCTGCAGGCGATCAGGGGAGCAGAATCGATTTTAAAGAGTGCGGAATTTTGGCAAATAGTCAATGAAGACCCCCGCCATATCTTTCTTCTCGCCTCAGCAAGAAAGTATCCGCGTGTTTTTTACGGCTACAAGGGGAAAAACACGGAAGTTCCGGTTGACTGGCAGCAGACGGCCTGTTCCATTCTTAAGATGGGACATTTGATCAAGTCCATTGAAGAGGACAGCCAGGATATTAACGATTACGCCCAGTTGGGCTTTTTTCTGGAGATGCAGTGGCAAAGCCTTGATGACTTATACAGTTACGACTGGGAAAATCCGGGACATCTCCCCGAAAGTGAATCCGCACTGAGGGCGTTCGTCAAAATTTCCACTTTCTTTCACAAGCTAAAAGAGTCGCTGAAATTTAATAAGAAAAGGGAATGCCTGGTTTTCGAAAGCGGGGACGGAGTTGAGGTCGAGATTGCCGATATTAAGGCCAGGTTAAAGAGCCCGGAAAGTATGTTTACCAAGCTGGGGAAGGATGTTGAAGGGGAAGCGCATGACATAAGGGACATCCTTGCGATCACTTTTATTTTGAAGAGCAGGGATGACACGCTCAAACTTTTTCACGCGCTGCAGAAGAGAGGTGTCTTACTGCAGGAAAACACTCTTTCCCATTCCATAACACAGACGCTGTTCGATGATCCGGAAGGCATGAAGGAAGCGGTACGAAGACTGATGATCAGCCTTTCCCAAAGCGAGGGCAGCAAAGAAATGCCCGGTGAAGAAGAGCTGCTCGCCAACGCCAAGGATTTTTTTGAAGCCCTGAGTATTAACGCGGCAAAGAATCTGCATTCCTCCCTGGGGCATAGAAAGTTCCAGTGTAAAATAAATTTCACCCTTCCGATTCACCAT
>Ga0224495_10002766_pt1 | contig 11224 bp, 7 predicted proteins | sample SF_Jul11_sed_USG_FD_168128 | JGI IMG/M metagenome (GOLD analysis project Ga0224495, IMG submission 168128) | Sediment microbial communities from San Francisco Bay, California, United States - SF_Jul11_sed_USGS_4_1 | ecosystem: Environmental > Aquatic > Marine > Sediment | place: USA: California...
GCTTCCTTCGTCCCGACCAGGGAAAGGGCTTCGACAACTGCCTTTCTGACCATGATCTTTTCATCTTTTAACGCAAACCCCAGGGCGGCAACGGCATCCCTGGCCTTTATCTTTCCGAGAATACGCGCCGCATTCCGCCTGAGAAAATGGTTTTCCGATTTCAATATGCCTGCAAGTTCATTCACGTTCAGGACGTCTTTCAGGTTGGCAAGGGCATCGACAGCAGCCTCCTGAACGTCTTCGTAGGGATCGCTCAAAAGCAGGATGAGTTTCTCTTTTGTTTTTCCGTCCCCGGTTCTGGAAACGCCGCGCGCGGCTATCGCGCGGACATGTCCGTCTTCATTGTTCAGCAGTCCCAAAAGGGTGTCGTGGTATACCGGCGACGATATTTCACCTGCGACGCCGCAGATGAAGCGCAGTTGATGCGGGTTGTCCGTGCTGAAAAGCTTCAAAAGAGATTCCGGGTTCTCTTTGCCGATAAAAATAAGTGCCCGTTTGACGTCTTCCGCAAACTCTTCCTCATGGGAAATATCGAGAAGCGGGCCGTAGGCGGCCTCATCCTTCATCAGGCCCAGCAGCAATATCGCTGATATCCTCACCTCGCGTTTATTCGACCAGGCATACTTAACCAGCAGACCGATCGCCTCGTTGCCGAGCAACCTCTTTAACTCTGTGGTTATATATCCGGCGTCCACGCCATTATGGTACATCTTCTCTATCGTCTTCAACGCCTGTTCCTGGACATTCCTTGACCCGTCTTCAAGAAGCGAGATGATGTGTTCAAGTGTCGCGGGCTCCGCAAGGAGCGCCAGCGCCTTCAGCACCGGTTCTCTCAAGGGCTTTTTCTTCAGCGCCTGCAGCAAATGAGGCACCGCCTTTTTATTCCCGATCCTGCCGAGGGCGTTGGCGGCAGGATAAGCGGTCCAGAGGTCTCCGCTGTCCAGTATCTCTATCAGGGCGTCGACAACAGAAGGCTCTCTGACTTTCCCGAGATGTTCCACCGCAGTCGCCCTGACGTTCTCGTCCTCATCCCTGATCGCCTCAAGCATCAGTCCGAGTGACCGGCTGTCCTTCAGCTCGCCGAGCACGTCGATGAGGAACTTTCTCACATCCTTGTTCGGCGTCCTGAACGCAGCGATGAGATACTCCGTCGCCCCCCTGCCCAGTCTTATGAGCGCCTCTATCGCGGAATTCCGGGCGCCGGCATTGTCTTCAATATACAGAAGCTGGATGAGACCGCCGATATATTCATCAATCGGATAATCCTGAAAGAGAATATCCACCGCCGACTTTCTCACACGCCAGCTGGAATCCTTCATGGCCCCGGTCAGAACAGGGATGCAGGCGGGATCCTTCAGCCCTTTCATTTGTTCAACGGCCTGTCTTCTGACCTCTGTATTGCTGTCCTTAAGCTGTTTTATTAACTTCTGCACCCTTTTCCTCCAGCAGTTCTATCGATTCCTGGAGTTTGATCATCTCCTCGGAAGTAAGCAGATTATCGATATTCAGCAGAATGATTATTGCCTCTCCGTGCCTGCCCAGGCCTGTCAGGTATTCTGTCCTGAACCCCTTGAAGATTGAAGGCGGAGTCCCTATTTCCTCTTCGGCCAGTGACAGGATGTCCCTGACGTCATCCACGAGAAAACATATTTTTTCACTGCCGCAGCGCACGATGATTATGCGTTCCTTGTTCCCCGAAGGCTTTATGCTGAAACGCAGCCTCAAATCCATGACCGGCAGAACAGTCCCCCTCACGTTCATCACACCGGAAAGAAATCCCGGAAGGCCCGGAATCGTGAATATTTTCTGGACCTTCAGGATCTCAACAACTCTTTCTATCCCTATTCCGAAGAGTTCATCGCCTATTTTAAATACCGTGAATTTCCTCATGTCAGCCGACTCTGAAGACTTCGATGTCCTGCTTGAGCGTTTCTATCTCGTCGGCAAGCGCCTTCAGCGATGAGGAAACATCTTCCATGTCGCGCACGGTGGCAGCACCGACGGCACTGATTTTGTCCATCGCTTCAACAACATAGTTGTTGACCTTTTTCTGGTTCAGAATCGCATCGTTGATATTGTTGATCTTTTCGTTTGCGAGTTCCAGATTGCGCGATATCAGCCTTGTCCCTTCGGCCTGCTCGAAGGCTCCGCGTTTGCTGAGTTCGGCCACCTCCTTGACCTCCCCCGAACCTTCCAGCAGATAACTGAGCGCGTTGTCCTGTTCTCTTGTGGATTCCGCAACACTGCTCATCATCTTCCGGATGTCATCAACCGCCAGGGTGATCTGCCTCAGCCCGAGCGACTGCTCTTCGGTCGCGCGTTCGATAGCCTTTGTCATCTCGGTTGACTGAATCGACGCGGTCAGAATCTCCCGCAGCGCTTCTCCGACCTTGACGACGAGGGAGTTCCCTTCCTGCACCTTCTCCTGCGCGGAATCGACGGTATTCACCGCGTCCTTAATGTCTTTCTGGATGGTTTTGACGATTCCGCCTATCTCCCGTGTTGAAATGGAAGTCCTATCGGACAACGCCCTGATTTCATCAGCGACGACAGAAAAACTTTTTCCGTACTCGCCCGCCTGAGCGGCCAGGATAGCGGCATTCAGACTCAGGAGGTTCGTCTTCTCCGTGACGTCCTTTATGACGGAAAGGACCTTCTCGATATCGCCGGACCTGACGCCGAGCCTCCGGATTATTTCAGCCGACTTCCTTACCTCTTCGGAAATGTTCTCCATGCCTTCAACGGCATTGACCACGGACATCATGCCGCCGCCCGAGGTGATCTCCTGGACTTTTTCAGCAAGCCTGGATGACTCACGCGCATGTTCCTCTACTTCCCTGATCGACGCTCCGACCTCTTCCACCGACGCCGAGGTATCTTCCACCGCAGAAGACGCGCTGCCCGCGTTTTCGGCTATCATCTTCGACGCCTGATTCATCTGCACAATTGTCGAGTAGGAATCCTCGGTAGCCCTGAAAAGCCTCTGGATATTAGAGGAGATCTCTTCCGACGTCTCTTTCATCTCGAGCAGCGACGCAACATTCTCGGCGGAAAAAGCCGAGAGCCTTTCGGTGCTGTCGATTATCCCGGCCTGTGATTGTGTCGCGTTATGAATAGACCTCATCACCTCTTTTACCGAATTGGTCTGGGTTGTTATCCCCCCTATGACATTCCGGTACGTATGATCGACCTTTTTTATCGCCAGGGACACATTTTCCGTGGCTGCATTCATTCGTGTAATGATCGTGGAAAGCCTTTCCCCGAGAAAGCCCACCCCTTTTGCAATCCCCCCTAATTCGTTTTCCCCGGTATACGGCACAGGAGTTGAAAGGTCTCCTGCCGTGATTCTCTCAAGGGCCTTATTAATGGCGAAAACGGGATTTTTAACGTTCCTTCTGAAAAGGACCGTCATAAGAAAGACGACACCGAAGAGCAGGGCACCCTGGTAAAGCGAAATGACGATCACGTCCCCGGTCATTTCCTCATTTATTTTCCTCGCGGTATAGTCAATTACGACTTCACCGATCTTTTCTCCGGACACGATGATGGGTGTTTTCTGCTTCAGTACTTTCTTGTAGAGGACCGGATTCATGCTTTCAAGGCTGATATCACCTGTTCTTACCCTTTCCCTTACGACATTCCCTCCGCCGTCGAGGATGCGGACAGCGGTAATCTCTTTATCCCCGGCAATCTCATCCAGAAGGGCATCGATCAGCGCATAGTCAGAACTCAGGAGCGGCTTCGCACTGACTTCCGCGGCGATCGCCGATATCCTTCGCATCCTTTCTTCGAGCGAATTCAGGAGAGACGTCCGTTCATTCAGAACAAACAAAACGGTCCCGAGGATTTGGCCTGCCAGCAGAACAACAAACACGGCTGCGATGAATTTGGCTGTTATCGATTTTCTGAATATCATCGCGCCGGAACCACCTGTTTCATTTTTGCGCCCGAAGCCGGGAATCTCATAATTTTCATAGCGGCTACTCCTTTTTAAATGAGCCCCAATCTGGCCATCATGTTTTTAATGCCGTCGTATTGTTCATCCGACGATTCCGTGAATCCTGTATAGCTCTCATTGATAGACCTCAGAATGGCCGTCCCTTCCGGGGTTTCGGGATTGATCCCGACAAGGGCCTTTTTCAGTTCATTTTCCAGAATTCTGTCAACATCCCTCGATAGGCATATGTTGAATTCCGGGATCTCCTCCGAAATTTTGACGAATTTCACTCCCTGGTCCTTATATTTGTATGCCGTTGACTCCATCACGGCACCGGCATCGAAATCACCGCCCGCGACAGCCTTCGCGACATCGTCATGGTGGCCGAGATAGTTATAGTACTGCAGGTCCTTGACGTCTACCCCTTCCGCAAGCAGCATGGCCCTGGGGACTATGTGGCTTGACGTTGAATGAAGATCACCGAAGGCAAAGGAATGCCCTTTCAGGTCTTTGATCTCATCGATACCGCTCTTGCTTCCCGCGATGATCACCGAATGCTGGAACGGCTTGCCATCCCTGAGCGCGCTCACCAAAACTTTTATGTTGTATTTAATGTGCGCCTCGATATAGGTCGAAGGGGTCATAAAGCAGAACTGGGTAACACCCTGTCCGATGTCCTTGATCGCTCCCTGAAAATCCACCGCGACCTTCAGATCAACCCTTCTGCCGAGCTTTTTGCCCAGGTATTCCGCGAGAGGGGTAAATTTTCTGAACATGACTGCCGGTGACTCCAGGGGAACGACCCCCATCCGCAGGAGGCCCGATGACCCGTCCTCGAAGAATTTAAACCGCTCCACTTCCGTAGAGGCCAGTTCAGCATCTTTCACCAGCTCCCTGACACGCTGGTTCAGCCTGAATGACCGTTCCTTGTTTTCCTTCGGGATATTCTTGATCTTTTCTACCGACGCCCAAATCTGGTCTGACCCGATCTTCTGCTCCTGAATCGCCCTCGAAATCTGCTGGCTTTTCTCAGAGACAATCTCAATCGCCTGGGAAATCTGCCTGCTGTTGAGAGACTGCTCGTTCGTAGCGGTTTTGACATGATTGCTGACCTCGGTCACCTTCTCAGTCGCTTTCATGATGAGCTGCATGCCCTTGCTCTGTTCGGTCGTCGCCTTTGCTATCTCACCGACCATGAGCAGGACCTTTTCCATCGCCTCGGAAACCAGCTTCGTGGCCTTCGCCTGTTCTGTCGTAGAACGTTCAATCGCGGCAGACATGTCGGATGACTGAGTCGAGCTTTCCACTATCTTCCTCAGCGCGTCGGCCGCCTCGCCGGTAACCTTGAAGCCCAGCGTGACCGACTTCAGGCCCTCAGCCATGGCATCGACCGCATCGCCCACCTCCTGCTGCACCGACTGGATCAGCAGGGCGATTTCCTGCGTTGAAACCGATGTCCGCTCGGCGAGATTCTTTATTTCATCCGCAACCACGGAAAAACCCTTCCCGTGTTCTCCGGCCTGGGCGGCAAGAATCGCCGCATTGAGCGCAAGAAGCGTTGTCTGGTCCGTGATATCATCAATGACCGTCAGGATCTTCCCGATTTCCTCCGAGCGTCCGCCCAGTTTCTTGACATATCCGGCTGTTTTTTCGACAGAAGCCTTTATCTCCTGCATGCCGTGTATGGTCTTTTCTACGGAAGACATGCCGAACGTCGAGGCGTCGGTCTTCACCTTGTCCGACAGCAGGGCGGATTCCTTTGCCCTCTGCTCAACCTCCCTGACCGATGCCGCGATCTCCATAATGGCTGACTGGGTCTCTTCGGCAGTGCTGGCCAATTCCGAAGAATTGCTGGCGACTTCCCTGATCGTGGCGGACAATTGTTCTATCGAGGCGGACGTGGATTCCACTGCCATGGAAAGCTCCTGCGAGCTGCCGTTAATCTGCACGATGCTCGTCACCATCTGTTCCATCGAAGCCGCGGTCTCCTGCGTAGATGCCGCGAGCCCTTCGGTTCCGTCGGCTATCTCCGTGATAGCGGCATTCATTTCTTCTATAGAAGAAGAAATATTCACGATCGCCTCGTCTTCGAGTATGGCACCGTCGACAACTTTCTTCGAATCGAGCGCCACCTCCTCGGAAACATAATTTATCCTCTTCGTCACTTCCCTGATCCGCTTCAGGATGCCGGATATCGAGAGCATGGAATCCTTTATCGCCGCACTGAACCTCCCTATCTCGTCCCTGCCCTTTATTTCGATATCGAAGGACAGATCACCCCCGGACATCGCCTGCGCGGCCTTTTCAAGGGATTTTATGGGCGATATCACCATTTTCCTGATCATGGACCAGAGGATGACGCTGAAACACACGCAGGCAAAGGTGGTCAGCAGGATCACCAGCATGATAAGATTGAAGGCCTTGTCGTACTCTTTATCGATCGGCACGGAGATCTTCACCGCCCCGATAATCGCCGGCTGACCCGCGTGGCACTCCCGGCAGCGGGCGCTGTTTTCCAGGGGTTTGTAAAAAATGATCTTTTTCTTTTCATTGACGTGCAGCGGCGCTTTCGCAGCAGCGATCCTTTTCATCACCTCTGCCTCGCGCGGCGGGGCTTCGCTGTTGAACGCCTCCCGCCCCTCGAAGTTGAGCACCGCTATCTCCTCGATGCCGCTGGCGCCCCTGAGGTCACTTATCATCGTCTTCGTGAGGTCCGCGCGGCCTTCCAGCATCGTCCTTTCCACATCCTTTGCAATGACATTCGCCGTGGCTTCGGATCCCGCCTCGGAAATACTGTACAAGCTCTCCTTCTCGATTGTCAGCACCATGAAACCGGCGGCGACAATTCCCAGTAACAGAAGGAGAACCACGAGGGAAAGGATCTTTAATTCAAGCTTTTCGCGCATAAAACCTCCCTTATCCTGTCTCTATATCCATTGCCGCATCGGCACGAATGAGCGATACAAAACGTTTGTCGCACACGGCGATGCCCTTAATATACCGGAGTTCTTCTTCACTCAGGTGACCCGGCGGATCAAGCAATTCACTGACCGGCAGCCTCACCACGCCGATAACCCTGTCAATGGCAGCGCCTATCAGTCCCTTCGGCCCCGCGATAATCAGTATCTTCTTCACCGCCCCGTCGTTAATCCAGGATTCCTGCTCCCCGGCCGGACTCCCGGCGGGCGCGGCGGTTTCCCGGAGATTCAGCCTTGTTTTCAAATCGATGACCGGGATGATTTTTCCCCGCAGCGACGTCAGACCGAGCACATAATCAGGCATGGTCGGGATCCTCGTAATCGTATGGATCCGCATGATCTCCTCCACCTCCGGAACGCCGAAGGCAAACTCTTCACGGGAAAGGCTGAAGGTGAGCAGTTCAACGAGTTCCTCCGTTTCTTCGGCGGTGCGAACTTCACCCTCCGCAATGCCCTCCTGCCCTTCCTCCCTGACCGCCGGCCCTTCAGCAGGAATTTCTCCCCCGGGAACACCGGCTGCTTCAACCGCTCCCGGCTCCTCCTGAGGTTCCTTCCTTTCCTCTTCCGCCGGAGCGGAGACAGGCATCTTTTCATCGGGCTTCTGCCCCGTGTCCTTTGAAAGCGCCTTTTTCCTAATTTGCGCGATATCCATTTAACCCCAATTCCCTCGCCGCGTCTTCAATAAGCGTCTCACCGATGACGTGCTCCTCTTTCGCGAATCCGTCGAGAAGCGCCGAAGTGGCGATGCTGTTAATCAGCCTCGGGACTCCTCCTGAATACCTGTACAGGGCTTTCAGCGACTCCGCGGTAAACAATGTGTCTTCCCTGCCCGCCATCTTCAGCCTGTACTCCATATACCGCTCAATCTCGTCTTCAGAAATGGGACCGAGATGATAAAAGAGGCCGATCCGCTGCTTCAGGGGAAGAAAGGCCTTATGGTTCAGCCTCCTTCTGAGGTCAGTCTGTCCGACGAGGATGAGGCTGACAAGATTCGTGTAATCGAGCTGGAAGTTGGTGAGCAGCCGTATCTCCTCAAACGTCTCCTTCCCCGGAATCAGCTGTGCCTCGTCAATAATAATGACGGTAGAGGTCCCGGCTTCAAAGTCCTGATAGACCTTCTCGTAAATGGCATCTAGCAGGTCCGCCTTGAAGTGGGAAGGGATATTTATTTCCATCCTCCTGGCAAGCGTCCGCAAAAACTGCGCGGGACTGAGCATGGGATTTATGATGTTTATGATCCGGCACTGAGCCCCGAGCAGGTCCATCAACGCCCGTGTGAGCGTTGTCTTGCCGCAGCCTATCTCACCGGTCAGCAGTATCGTCTCCTTCTCTTCCACCGCGTACTGCAGTCTGGCGAGGGCTTCTTCGTGATGCCTGCTGAGAAAAAGGAATTTCGGATCAGGCGTTTTGCTGAACGGCCGGGCCGTCAGGCGGTAAAACCCCTCATACATACGTCCCTCCTTTCTGTTTCACGACAGACTCATCAATAAGAGATTCGGTATCGAGCACCAGGATGACCTCATGCTTGCCTATTTCGGCGGCCCCTGCAAACCCGCGCAGTTTTTTCAGGTAATCCCCGAGCGATTTGATGACGATTTCCTGCTGTCCGAACAGTTCATCGACCATCAGGCCGACTCTTCTTTCCCCGAAACCGACCACCACCGCGAAAGACCTTCCGGCGTCATCACCCGCTATGCCGAAAAATTTATTTACCCTGACCATCGGCAGCATCTCGCCCCTGAGATAAAACACTTCCTTACATTCGATCGTCTGTATATCCCGGTGTTCGACAATGAGCGTTTCGGATATGGAGGTGAGCGGCACCGCGAATTTCGTATTTCCGACACGCACGACAAGGGCCTTTATGATCGCCAGCGTAATAGGAAGGGTCAGCATAAAGGTGGTCCCGGTGTCCCTTCCCGTCTCGACTTCCGCAAAGCCGCCGAGGGCTGAAAGCCTGTCCTTGACGACATCCATGCCCACCCCCCTGCCGGAGACCTCGCTCACCACATCCTTTGTGCTGAAGCCGGGATAAAAGATAAGATCGATGATCTCTTTTTCATCCAGTTCGGCATCTTCGTCAACAAGCCCTTTTTCGATCGCCTTCTTCCTCACCCGTTCGGCATTGATGCCCGATCCGTCGTCTTTGACCTCCAGCACCACATGGTTCCCCTTCTGATAGGCCTTGAGCGTTATCGTCCCTGCTTCCTTTTTCCCCTTCTTCTTCCGCTCCTCAGGCGGTTCGATTCCGTGGTCGATCGCATTCCGCATCAGGTGCATAAGCGGGTCAACGATCTCTTCCGCAAGGTATTTGTCAAGTTCGGTATCCTCGCCAAAAACCACGAGGTCTATCTGCTTCCCGATCTCCCGGGAATACCTTCTGACGATCTGGGCGAGCCTTGTGAATATCTGTCCTATCGGGACCATGCGGATCTCGAGCACCTGGTCCTGGAGCTCCGCGAGCCTCCTCTCCAGCGTCTGTGAGATCTTATGGACATCATAGACCAGCTGACTGTGCCCGTAGCTCTCGACGAGTTCCGTGCCGATCCTCTTTATCGCTCCCTTGGTGAGCGTCAGTTCGCCGATGGTATTCAGGATCCTGTCGAGCTTGTCGATGTCGACCCTTACCGTTGTCGAGGTGCTCTTCAGATGCGCGTCCGGCGCCTTCGCAGCTGCAGGCGGCGGGACCGCCGGCTGCGGCGCGGCCTTTGGCGGGACAAGCACGTCGATATCGAACTTCACATCTTTTTTTACCTCTTCCGCCGGCGCAGCCGTCCCGAACATAAGGCTGAATCCGATGGAGCCGTCCGGCACGTTCGAAGAGGTCGGCAGCGTCGAAATGAGTTCTCCCTTTGTCTTTATCGTTTTGGTGAGTTCCGCCAGTGCAGTGTCAAAAGTATCGAGGCTGAAAACAGCCTTCGCCAGATAGATCCCTTTGCCGTCCCTGATATTGGACTTCAGCCGGTGCTCCTCGTATTCGGAGAGGACCTTCAGAATGGACTGGTCTATGAGCGTCTCGTCCGCTGCGCCGCCGGGCCGGCCTTTGCGGGAACTCCTGAATGCTTCGATATCCTGAAGACAGGAGGAAACATCGCCTTCCTCTTCATCCCTGCTGATTATGTCGACAAGATTTTTGAGAAGGTCGAAGTTTTTAAAGAGAAAGGCCACTACCGTGTCGTCCACCGCTATCTTTCCGAGCCTCACATCATCCATCAGCGCCTCGAGGGCATGACTGATCTGCATGATTCCCTGGAGACCGAAGAGGCCCGATACACCCTTCAGCGTATGCATCGTCCTGAAGAGGGCGTTTATCGTATCCGGATTAAGGCCTGAGGAAAACGTATCCTGAATTTCGAGAATCAGCCTCTGCGACTCTTCAAGAAGGTCTTCTGCTTCCGCAATAAATTCCTTTTTCGAGGATTTCATGGACCGATGATCTTTTTGATGGCTTCCTGTAGTTCAAAGGATTTGAACGGCTTCGTAACATACGCGCTCGCGCCAAGGGCCATCCCTCTCTTTTTATCTTCCTCGCTTCTTTCCGTGCTGACGATAATGATCGGTATATGGCGGTATCGGTCGTTGGTCCGAACGAAGTTGATAAGCTCGAGACCGTTTATATCAGGCATGTTGATATCGGTAATGATGAGATCGTATTCCTCCTGCGGCAGCACTTTCAGGGCCTCAAATCCCGACGACGCTTCAACGGTCTCGAAATCACCTAGTTCGTCGATGACCGCCCTGATGAGGGCCCTTGTCGTCGACGAGTCCTCAACGATGAGAATAGTCTTCACTTAACCTCTTTTTTTTCATATGGAATACTATCAAATACTCTAAAGAAAATCGCTGACGAAGTCAAAGCGTATTCTTCCCCTTTTCCATTTCCTGCAGTCTTCTCTGAAGCAGTGATTTCTCCAGCGCGAGCCCCGCATGGCTGATGAATATCTCAAGGCCCTCCGTTTCCGGCATTCCCTCGCCCGCGGAAGCATTGTCCGCGTAGAGGAGCGCGACGACCTTTCCCTCTGCAATGACAGGGAAAAACGCTGCATCCGAAGGCCAGCCGCCTCCCAGTTTACTCACAAGCTCTTTCGTTACCTCGTCTTTTTCGAGGCTTCCCTTATGGGGGATCTGCTCAGTGACCACCTTTTTCAGAAAAACGCTTCTGTCCAGATTGAGGACCGTCTTCCTGATATTCTCATCCGCGTGTTCGATCTCAAGACCGAACTGCCCGAGTCCGACAATCTCATTCCTGCCGGCCATAAAGAGCACCCCGCGCTGGAAGATATCGCTCGCGAATCTGAGGATCAGCAGG
>Ga0224495_10002767_pt1 | contig 11222 bp, 10 predicted proteins | sample SF_Jul11_sed_USG_FD_168128 | JGI IMG/M metagenome (GOLD analysis project Ga0224495, IMG submission 168128) | Sediment microbial communities from San Francisco Bay, California, United States - SF_Jul11_sed_USGS_4_1 | ecosystem: Environmental > Aquatic > Marine > Sediment | place: USA: California...
GCTTTTTTAATTTCATCGAGGGTAGCCGTCTTGGATACCCCCAATATTTCATAATAATCTCTTTTTGCAGCCACTTATATACCCTTATGCATCATTAAATGATTTTTCCACTCAGGGTAAATAACTATTTCTTTTCATTATTATCTTCTTCGATAACCTCTGCATCCACAATTTTCTCCCCTGATTTTCCTTCGCTTTCGCCTGCACGAGAAGATGGCTCCGACTGATTTGCGGATTCTGCACCAGGCGCACCTTCCTGCTTGTAAAGTTCTGCTGAATGCTTTTGTATTACTGTGCTTAAAGCCAGTTTTGCACTTTTTATTTTTTCTACATCTTTTGATGCCATAGCATCTTTTGCAGTATGCAACGAATCTTCGATCTCTTTTTTAGCCTCTGAAGAGATACTTTTTGCTGTTTCAAGAGCTTTTTCTGTAGAATATACAACCTGATCCATTTCATTAAACTCTTTTGCATACTCTCTGGTTTTTTTATCTTCATCTGCGTGTGCTTCGGCATCTTTTACCATTTTTTCAATATCGCTATCGGAAAGACCACTTGAAGCCTCAATTTTTATCTTTTGCTCTTTATTGGTTTTTAAATCTTTCGCTGAAACATGCGCTATACCATTTGCGTCAATATCAAATGTCACCTCTATTTGCGGAACACCACGGGGAGCTCCTGGAATATCTGCCAAATGAAAACGGCCCAAAGTTCTATTGTCTCTGGCAAGCTCTCTTTCTCCCTGCAATACATGAATTTCTACAGAGGTCTGATTATCTGCCGCTGTAGAAAATATTTCCGATTTCTTGGTAGGAATAGTGGTATTTCTTTGAATAATTTTTGTCATAACGCCACCAAGAGTTTCAATGCCAAGTGATAAAGGTGTTACATCAAGCAACAATACATCATGTACGTCACCTGCGAGAACGCCACCCTGGATTGCCGCTCCGATTGCTACAGCCTCATCAGGGTTTACGCTTTTATTCGGTTCTTTTCCAAAAATTTCCCGGACTTTATCACGCACAGCGGGTATACGCGTTGAGCCACCAACAAGAATTACCTCATTTATTTCAGATGGAGAAACTCCCGCATCTTCAATAGCACGCTTACACGGACCAAGTGTCCTTTCTACAAGATGATGGGTAAGTTGATTAAACTTTGCTCTTGTAATGCTCATATTTAAGTGTCTCGGTCCTGATGTATCTGCAGTAACAAAGGGAATATTAATATCCGAAGTCTCTTTATTAGAAAGTTCAATTTTGGCTTTCTCTGCAGCTTCTTTCAATCTCTGCTGGGCCATTTTATCATTGCCAATATCAATACTCGTCTCTTTTTTAAATTCTGCAATCATCCAGTCCATTATTACCTGATCAAAATCATCACCACCAAGGTGTGTATCGCCACTTGTTGACTTTACTTCAAAAACGTTATCTGCGAGTTCAAGTATGGAAATGTCAAATGTTCCACCACCAAGGTCATAAACAGCAATAATTTCACTCTCTTTCTTTTTATCAAGGCCATAGGCAAGCGCTGCAGCAGTCGGCTCATTAATAATTCGTAAAACTTCAAGACCGGCAATTTTTCCGGCATCTTTGGTAGCCTGACGCTGTTCATCATTAAAATATGCAGGAACAGTAATTACTGCTTTTGTAACTTTTTGTCCCAGATAATCTTCTGCGGTCTGCTTCATTTTCTGTAAAACACGAGATGAAATCTCCTCTGGTCTGAAATCCTTCTCTCTGGTTTCAATAACAATTCCGTGACCCGCACTCTCTTTAACAGTATAAGGAACCAGACGGATTTCTGTGCTGATTTCACTGAACTTTCTACCAATAAATCTTTTCGCTGATCTGATTGTGTTTACAGGATTGGTAATCATCTGGTTTTTTGCTGTTTGACCAACAAGCACTTCACCTTTTTCTGTAAATGCTACTACCGATGGAGTTGTTCGATTGCCTTCTGAATTTGCTATAACGATCGGTTCTCCACCTTCTATTATCGAAACACATGAATTTGTTGTTCCAAGATCTATGCCTATTATTTTTTCTTTGCCCATTTTTGAACTCCTTAATTATTTTGAATTTTTCTCATCTTTTACACTATCATCTTTTTTAGATACCGCAGGTTTCATTACGCCCACTCTGGCTGGTCGCAACACCTTCTCTCCAATACGATATCCTTTTTGATATACACTTTTTACCACTTCACTGCTGCACTCAGCACTCTCTTCCACACTTAGAGCCTCCATTTGAACAGGGTCAAACTCCTGTCCGGCAGGATCAAACTCCTCAACTCCCAGTGTAGAAAAACTGTTCCACAACTGCTTTCTTATCAGTTTGGCTCCTTCGATAAATTTTTCAAAAGAACCCTCCTCAAATTTTATATTCGAAGAGAAAAGCTGGTCGAAAGCATCAAACGCAGGCAGAATATCCTGTAGTAATTTTCCTGCTACTCTTTTCTCCAAATCCTCCGCATCCTGACGGGAGCGACGTCTAAAGTTAATAAAGTCCGCCCGCTCTCTCAATAACGTATTATGTGTTTCTTTGATTTCATTTTTCAGTTGTTCAATAACTGAACTGTTCTCATCTTCGGTATTCTCCCCGTCATTCTCACTTTCTGCATTCTCTTCATTTGCCAAATCTGATTCTTCTGTATTTTCTGGCAACTCTTCGGGTAAATCCGCTTCATTTTTTTCTTCTTTTGTCATCTTACCTCACCTTTTTATTATTGGAAAATCAATTATCATACTCTGCTGGTCAAAGTCATTGTGCTCTTTCAATACACTTGATAAAATTTCAGAGCTATATACAAGATTATAAATTACGTCCTGATAGGGCATCCGGTTTAAACCTATAACACCAATGGAACCCAGATCCCTTCCGGCAACCGAGTAGCTACCCGAAAGAACAGTTACACCTGACAATAAAATATCATCAATTTTAATACCTACCTGGATATTTATTTTTTTCTCTTTTCGGGTAGTGTTTAAAAGTTCACAAACAAAAGATCGGTCTTCCATGCGCTGTATCAAGAGCTCGGCCTTCTTTGAATCAGGGTACTCTTCGAGCAGCTTTTTAAAAAAAAGCGATTCCCCCTCTATCCAAACCTGTTGATCAAGAGGTGTATAAATAAGATTCTGGGCAATTAAAAGAGCATCATTACACAATGAGCCAATGTCATTGGCAACACTGTCACGGATAAAAGATAATCCTTTGCTTCTGATATCATCAATTTCATAACCTTTTAGTATCTGGTTTAAATATCTGCTTATTTTATAAAGATCTTCCTGACTTAACGCTGATTCGGTCTTGATTTTTTTCTGAAAAATAGTTCCTGTACTGCTCACCATTACCATTAAAACAATATTTCCTGTTACCAGAACAAGTTCAATTCGTTCTATTACAGAACCCTGTGCCTTGGGTGCAAGAACCACACCCACATTACTGGAAACAGTAGCAATTTTTTGCGCCATTACCTTCATAAACTTTTCTATTTGAACATTGGCACTTTTATAAAATTCCTCAAAATGATTTCCCAGAGGAATAGTGTCAGAAGATATTTCAATTAATTCATGGACAAAAAAATTTATAGCCTTGTCAGAAGGAATTCGCCCTGCTGAGGTGTGAGGGCTGTAAAGATAACCCATCTGTTCAAGAACAGACATCTCCTTTCTGACAGTAGCCGAAGATATACTTTGCAGGAATTTTTCTACAATATTTAAAGAACCTACCGGTTGACCGGTAATTAAGTATTCATTTATTAATGAACGTATAATCTCTGCCTGTCTTTTTGTTATCGCCTGTTCCATACCTAAAGCTAACCCAAGTTATCATGTTAGCACTCTCAACATGCGAGCGCTAACTTTTTAGGTAAAAATCCAAACTTTAATTACCTTGTCAAACAATTTCTTTAAACATTGCATTTAATTTACCTCTTCTTTCTTTCCAATCGGGCAAAACGGACTCTAACAGACGATAATATCGACTGGAATGGTTGGGCACAACCATGTGACATAATTCATGAAGGACAATATAATCAATCAATTCAACAGGATAATGAATTAATTCACTGTTTAACGTTATACTTTTTTTACTCGAGCAGCTACCCCACCTGGTTCTCATCTTTCTAACCTTGATTTGCGGCATCACAAGATTATACCTGGCCATTCTTTCCAGCCCCCAGATGATGCGCTCTTTAAAAAGAAGAATTGAACTTTCCATTAGAAACTTCTTCACCGTTTTTAATGCAACATCGTTGTCATCCTTGTCTTTAACAGAAATTTCCATACAGGAGCCGCGTAACTCGACCTTGTTTTTCTTAGCCTGTGCAACAGATATCTGGTAGGGGGTCCCTAAAAAGAAAATACTTTCTCCATCTTTCCAGAACCCCGGACGCCTCGGGATACTCTTTCCGGGAGCTTGTTCCATTTTTTTTATAACCCACCCTTTTTTTTTCAAAAGCAGATCGTTTATAGCGTTATAATTACTGCTTAAGGGAGCATGCACCTCTACTCTTTTTTCAGGATAGACCACAATTTGAAAAGAACGACGCCTGGATTTTCGAACAAAATAGACAAAGGAGTCTTTTTCGTCCTGAAACAGATGTTCTTCAAAAATTTTTTTTCTGTTTTTATCTGGTTTCATGAGTTAATTGTCTATTTTATATATCCTTTTTTATACAAATACTAAATTCAGCCAATTTCCAGTCTTGCCTATAGGCGAAAATATATTTTTAGAATCAATAATTTTTCCCATGTTTTTTACGTAGCCCAGGCCAGATATGCCTTTTCGTTAAATAAATGATGCTTTTATCAGAAAAAACTGTCATTTGCTTCCCGAAAAGCGTTTCATCTGTAAAAATAGAAAAAATGGTGCTTTTCTATATGAAAAATTCTATTTACACACCATTTTTTCAAGCCATCGCTTCGACTGAATAAAAATTAGATGGACCAAATACTGCAATTTTCACACTGAAATAAATTACTAAATTTTGCTATAATCTTATATATGTTAACAAAAGAACAAAAACTTGCTGCCCGGCATCTTTGGCAGAATCGAGATAAGGGAGTTCTCCATCTGGTTGCCGGTGCCGGTAGCGGCAAAACTTCCACCTTGATTGCTTCGCTGGAATGTGCCCGTGATTCAGATTTTGATCTTTCACTTGTTGCTTTAATTACCTTTACCCGAAAATCGGCCTTCGAAATGAAAGAGAGAGCTGACCTGAAAAACATCAAGCCTGGCTATGTCGGAACCATGCATGCACTTGGTTACTCGATTATAAAAAAACATTTTGGTCAGCAAAAAATAAAATTGATCCATAACACAAAACCTGTTATATCTAAAATTATAGCCGAAAACTTTCCTGACTATAAATTTATACGTTCTGATATTCGCGGCGACGCCTCGATTTTAAAAGATGAAGACAAGGCCATTTTTGCCCAACTCTATCATCAATATAAAAAAGAAAATAGCATCTTTGATATGGATGATCTCATTACGGTGGCAGCAAAAATTATCACCAAAAACACAAAAGCAAACCCATTCAGATACATTCTGATTGACGAATTTCAGGATACCTCACCTGAGCAGCTCTCACTGATCAAGGCAATGGATCCTGAAAAACTTTTTGCAGTCGGTGATGACTGGCAATCAATCTATAAATTCAGGGGCGCCGATGTCTCGATAACCCTCGAGATGGGCAGCCATTTCAAACATATGCAGAGGCTTTTTTTGACCAGCAACTTTCGAAGCCAGAAAAAAATTGTCAAACTCGGAAATAAAGCAATCAAATTATCATCTTTATTTATACCTAAAAAGCTGAAGACCACCATTAAAGGATCACTATCACCTGTTTGCTATGTTGCCAACTGCGATGGAGATATTGAAAATATATGGAAGTCGTATATGGAAAATGTACTATCGAAAAAAAAGCAAAAAATAACCATACTGGTAAGAACAAACCATATTCGCCAGCAACTTCAAAATTGTTTAAAAAGCGAATTTGAGGTTTTAACTATACACTCGTCAAAAGGGCTGGAGTTTGATCATCTTCTTGTTTTCGGAATTGCCCGGAATATTTTTCCGCATAAGTGGAACGACTACGATGAAGAGGTACGCCTGTTTTATGTCGCTATTACCAGAGCTAAAAAAAGTCTTGATTTTATCTGCTGGGAAAAAGATAATAAATACTCTGCATTTATGCCTTTTCTGGCTAAAAACTGCAAAGTTAAATGTTTGAACCTAAAAGTTCCTGGGCATGCCGCATCGCCGAATCTGTAATAGTCTCTCCGCCGATCATTCTTGCAACTTCCTGAACCCGCTGGTCATAATTTAAATTCTGAATTCTGGTTCCCTTTTCAAAATCTTTTACCACTTTGTAGTGAGCAGTTCCTTTGGGTGACATACCGGCAATCTGGTGAAGATGGGTAATCACAAAGACCTGGGCATTATTCGATAAAGATGCGAGTTTTTTACCCACAGCCTCGGCAATCCGGCCACCGACACCGGTATCAACCTCATCAAAAACAAGAGTAGAAACCGGATCTGAATCTATGATAACTTTTTTAATGGCGAGCATGATACGGCTCATCTCTCCACCTGATGCGATTTTACGCAAGGGGCGCAGTGTTTCATCTACCCCTGAAGACATGAACAACTCTATCGTATCGAGGCCATACGGATTAATTATATATTTTTTGCCATCATCAGGTGACAGGTACTCTCCTTTTTCACCAAACTCCCACTTTATAGAAATACGAATAGTACTGTCCATCATACCGAGGTCTTTTAGCTCTTTTTCTATATTGAGTTCTAATTGCTTCGCTGACTTTTTTCTGATTACAGCAATTTCGACAGCCTCTTTCAATAGCGCAGAGGTTATTCCCTGAATCTCTTCTCTTAATTTACGCTCTTCATCAGAACTCAATTCAATTCCCGAAAGTTCATTTGCTGCCTTTTCAAGATAGGCTTTGGCATCACTGATTTCAGGGCCATACTTTCTGACGAGATTTTGCAGAAGGTCAATTCTTTCCTTTACAATCTGCATCTCTTCAGGATCTATATTAACAGCGTCGGCCTTATCCCGCACAAGCGAGGCCACATCTTCGAGCAGATAGGAAGCTTCGCGCAGAGGGTTAACTACATCGACAATACTCTCATCATAGCGCATGATTTTTTCCAGAATTTTCTCAATATAAGAGACCTCTGTCAATATACTCCGTTCTTCACCATGGAGCAACTGATATACCCCGGATAAATCGCGAACCATTCCCTCTGCATTATCCAGCAACTTTTCTCTGGTTACAAGTTCATCAAGTTCATTGTCATTTTTTAAATCTGCAGCTTCGATCTCTTTTATTTCATGCCTTAAAAGATCCATTCTTCTGTTTTTTTCTGTTTCATTAAGCGATACACTTTGAAGTTTCTGCATTAACACTTCTCTTCGTTTATATAGAGTTTGAAATTTGTCCACCCTGCTGCCTATGCCGGCGTAGCGATCCAGAATTGCCCGGTGCATACTGCTGTACAAAATATTCTGATTTTCATTCTGGCCATGAATATCCACCAGATAACGGCCGATGTCACGAATCAGAGTAACGGGAACCTGCTGGGAGTTTACATAGCAGCGCCCTTTTCCCTCGATAGTTATCTCTCTTTTCAAGACCAGCATGTTTTCTTCACGAAGCCCCTTTTCATCAAGAAGATGATTCAGCTCTCCCGAGGGTGGCAGCTCAAAGGAGCCCTCTACAACTGACCTGGCTGCTCCGCTTTTTATCATGTCGGTCGTCGCCCTGGAACCCAGCAAGAGATTCAAGGCCCCCAGAATAATGGATTTTCCTGCTCCTGTTTCTCCAGTAATTAAATTTAATCCCTTACTGAAATTAATCCGAAGCTCCTGAATAAGAGCAAAATCTTTAATGTATAATTCCGTCAGCATTTGTTTTACTTACCTTTTCATATACTGCGTCAACCACCTGGTTAACATTTAAATTTTCAGTGTCTACTGTAAAATCAGAAATCGAGCGGTACCAGGGCTCTCTCTTTTTGTATATCACTTCCAGCTCACTCGAATTGCCCAGAGAGGGTCTGCTTTCACTACCTTTTATTTTTTCAAGGCGCTCTATGATCAACTCACCTCTTAAAAAAAGATAAATACAGTAAAAATTATTCCTGACAAGTGCACTCTTGACAGAAGAAAAAAGTCCGTCGTGCCCCTCGAGAAATCCACCTCCGGTATCAAGCACTATCTTCTTTTGATCAGAAACTTTAAACAAATACTTCTCTTCAAGATCCCTGAAATAGTTCCATCCCTTCTGGCTTACAATATCTTTAATACTCATTTTTTCATTTTCCGTAATATAGTTATCCAGAGACAGTGAGCTATATTTCATCTGAGATGCAACCCTTTTAGCCACACTGCTCTTGCCTACTCCCCTGAAACCAATCAATGCAATTTTACCCTGATTTAAAAGATGAATTCGCTCTTCCATAAGAACTACTTTTTTAACTCTCTTAAAAGAGCCTCTTCCATAATGTCTACAGGTGCTTTTTGTCCTGTAAAAAGTTCAAACTGCCTGACCCCCTGATATAAAAGCATTTTATAACCAGGAATAATATTCAGCTTTTTTTTCAGGCCCAGCGAAACAAAAGGGGTCACCTCGGGGTTATATACAATATCAAAAATACTCTGATGTGAAAAAAGATATTCTGCAGCCAGAGGCGAACTTTTCTCTTCTTTGTAACCAGACATTCCCATGGGTGTTGTCTGTATAATGATATCAAAAGGTTTTATCTGTTCAGGATCATGCAACAATTGTCTGGAGCCTGATTTGAATCTGATTTGATTTTCATCACAACCCATTCTATATGTTGTGATGACCGGATGTTTTTTTATTGTCTGTAACCCTCTGGCCAATGAATACAGTGAAGAAGAGTTTCGGGCAGCAATTCCAATTTCAGAAGGCATCTTTTCTAACAAAGAAAAAGCAATCGCCCGTGCAGAACCTCCTGAACCAATAATAATTATCTTTTTATTTTTCAGGTCAACTCCGGCCCGTTCCAGTGCTTCCACTGCTCCGGGACCATCGCTGTTATAACCAGTTAAAAGATCAGAACTATTGCGGCATAGTGTATTGATTGATCCAATTTGAAGAGCCAGAGCATCGATCTGATCTGCTACTCTTTTAATTTTAATCTTATGGGGAATAGTTACAGAAAGACCTGATATTCCAAATTGTTTCATGGAATATTTCAGGTTCAAAATATTTTTTATCGAAAATGCCAGATATACCGCATTAAAACCAATGGCATCAAAACCTGCATTATGCATCGCCGGAGAAAATGAGTGCTCCACCGGATATCCGATAATTCCAAAAAGCTTTGTTTTTGCATTTATTTTCATATGGCCTGATGACTTTCCATTAATTTTTTTTGTACTACTTTAATAATATCAATTTCACATTGATCCAGATAGGCAATTAAAAATTGATGCTCCTCATCGATAATACCGCTCTGCATCATGAGTACCGGAGATTGTTTTATACCCATTGAGGTTTCACCAGGATCAACTGTAGCAGACTTCAATTTGTTGCTCTGCCACTCAATCAGATAATCATCATGCGCAATTTGAAACCGCTCTATCCCTAAATCAGGAGAGACAGTTTCCTGATCTTTTTTCTGCCAGATATGCACCGTTATCCCCCGGTCATTGTCATGAAAAAAACGATATATAATATCCTTTTTTTTTTGATTCAGGTGATCTCTACCGACCTCATGAAGCACGATGAATATATTAATGGCCCGGCTGCATCAATTTCTGCTTTTCACGCATAAGAAGGCGTTCCGCTAAAAATTCGATAAATCCGCCTTCTACTTTTCTACCATTGATATAAATCGAGGGAGTTCCCGTTAAATTCAAACGACCTGCTACATCAATATCTTCTTTAATGCTGTTTTTAGCCTTATCAGAAACCATGCACTGTTTAAAGGCAGCCATATTTATCGAGGTTTTTCCAACGAGAGCATAAATATCACTCTCTTTTACGCTATGTCCAAAATTTGCCTGATTTTGAAAAATTAAATCATGAACGTCCCAGAATCTGTTCTGCTCACCTGCACAATAGGCAGCATAAGAGAGTGCACAAGAACCATCATGAAGCTGGCGCTGCATTTGCGGATTACATTTTTGGTCCAGAGGATAATTTCTATAGGTAACGCTGACCTCATCAGGATATTTGTTAACAAATTCCTTCAGGGAAGCTCCGGTTATTTTACAATAAGGACATAAAAAATCTGCAAACTCCACGATATCCAGAATTGGTCTTGTTGCACCTTTACGTGATTCTGCACGCACATCAAAACTGTTTATTTCACCATTGTCATAATCATTGACAAAAGCCTGGATGGATTTTTCAAGATAGTATAAATATTTTTGATCACTTCCCCCGTTATTGCTGCTTTTTGCGGAATTTGTATCGGCAAAATTGTAAACAAACCCACCTGTTACCGGTATCAAAATAATGGCCAATATCAGAGGAAGTTTTATCGTCGTTTGCAGAGACTTTATTTTTGAAATATCGGGCATGAATCCTTCTCCTTTTAGTAACATGGAAATAAGGGCAAATAAAATTCCCGCAGTGGAAACATAGGTTATTGAACACATTATACAAATGGTATCAAGCGCAGCAACAGAATAGAGCAACAAGCCAATGTCCGCAACACCTGCAAAAGCAGCAAAAGGCACAATTACTTGTAAAAATGAAATTTCTCCTGTCACCATAAAGAAAATCGCGGCAAAAAGAACTGCTGCATAAAAAAAGAATCCCCATAAAGCGAGAGGTAAACCCATAAATTCAGATATATCTGAGCGATTCACCACATTACAACCACTTTGGCTGTTGTTGCCACATAACGAATCCACAATAAAACTCTGGTAAGAGCTGTCTACGTGATGAATCGTAAGTATTATTGAAAAATAAAGACCGAGTAATGCACTTGCCAGCAATATATAAATTAAATATTTTTTCATTTTTTCTCCTTTTAGATAATACTCCAATTTTTGACTTTCTTTAGTATCGTCAAATCTTTTTAACTGGCTGTTTATTCAGTCCGGGGAGATATGTTACTTTTTTGTTGCTCTGAAAACGGGGCTTCAATCAATGCTGATTTAGCCAAAACAAGTATTGAGGAGAAGCCCCATGAAAAGCTATCAAAAAGAGATTCAGA
>Ga0224495_10002768_pt1 | contig 11220 bp, 12 predicted proteins | sample SF_Jul11_sed_USG_FD_168128 | JGI IMG/M metagenome (GOLD analysis project Ga0224495, IMG submission 168128) | Sediment microbial communities from San Francisco Bay, California, United States - SF_Jul11_sed_USGS_4_1 | ecosystem: Environmental > Aquatic > Marine > Sediment | place: USA: California...
AACGACTCCGAAAAATAATTCCAACTTTTTTACCGCACATACTGGGTTATTTCAAGGAGCAACTGTCGGCGGATAAGAAACAGGAAATGCTGGAGATTCTTGACCTGTACCGGCAAAACATGGTACCGCTCATTGTGCCCATAACCCTCTCCAATCACTACGTGCGCAGATACGCTCAGCCATACCTGAAGGACTTGTATTACCTCCATCCCCACCCCGCAGAGCTGCAGTTGCGGAATCATGTCTGATTACTTTATCAGCCTCTGCCGCTTTGCAGAGAGGAGCCTCTTACCCCGCTTCGGCTACCTTCTGCTTTTTTCCCCGATCAACGGCAGCACCTTATGAATTCGAAAATAGACGAGGTACTTGCTTTTATCTCCATAAACCAACAACGATGGGCGCCTCTCTCTTCTTCGTATCCGGTCAATGAGGTCGCTATCCTGTTCTTCTTTGATTTTTGTCAGATACAATCTCTTCCCGACGTACCTTTCGCCCGATTCCATAAAAAGATATGCGGCATTCGGATTAGACTGGAGATTCTTGCGCATCAAACGGTCGGTCATGATAAAGGCTACCGTTTTTTCGTTAATAAAATGAGGCCGGGCATAGACCGCCATCCCTACCTTTCCCTTTGAATCTGAAGTGGCAATAACCCCTCGACCACTCGTCTTTTCGAAATATTCGCTCAATTTCATCACCCTTCCTCCTGCGTTCGAGTTCATTCAAGATCATTCTATCAGATTCATATGAAATATCGAATCCGAAAATGTCATGGCTCCCCATAGGCTATTGGAGTTGGCTGATCCTTTTCACGTATGCATCGGCATCAAACTTCCTTTTTAAGCCTTTGTCATTCATATAGCGCACTTGGCCAAAAATCGGCCTCTCGCCCCAAGGGCGATCATGCTTTCCAAAACACCAAGCCACCCCGGTAAATCCGTTCGGATCTCGGCCGTCCAATTCATATTTATTGTTGAGGTAAAGAGCTCGTTGAAAAGCCTCTTCCGGCGTCTGGCTCCACTCGAGGATCTTCTTTCCCCAATACATTCTCATATACCCATGCATCTTGCCTTTCACGACCATTTCTTGCTGAGCGGCATTCCAGTAAGGATCGTGGGTTTTGGCGGTTTCCAGCTCTACGAGACTATAGAGAAAGGGGCGTCTGTTCTTCTGATGAGTCTTTAAGGTCTTCTTCGCCCACTCCGGAACCGCTTGCAGGGAGTCATATCGCTCATTGTAGAAAACAAAATTCATGCTTAACTCTCTGCGGACAATAAGTTCCTCGAGAAACGCTTCTGTCCCAGGACTCTTGGTTTTCAGCGCCTGGAAAGCGATTAAAAGGGGTGAAATCTGGCCGAAATGCAAATAGGGACTCATATGAGAAAGATAATCGAGGGTGGGATTATTTCTAAGCTCTGGGAAGCGGTCCAAATTCGATGCCAAAAAGACTTGGAGGCGTTTTGGGCCTCTTTGGGGCCCCCCTGATAATCTTTGGCCTTCTGAATGCTTCGGTCAATCCGAAGTTTTGCAATCGCTTTTCCCACATCATCGATACGAAAATGATGAAAATCCAGGGAAAGGGAATCCACCAGCGGATCAGTCGGCCTCAACGGGATAAGGAAATGGTCCAGTTTTTTATTCATCTTCGGTCTGAATGTCGCCGCCGCATATTCCTCCTTTGAAGAGGCTTCTTCCACGGGAACGATCACATCGCTTTCAACCTGGAACAATGGGCAATCCATCCGCTCGGCAGCATATTCCCTCCAATATTTCTGAATCTTTAAGTACCCCCGATCCACCACCGCCAGGGAGGCCTTCGCCCCGAATTGAACCGCACCCAACTCGGGGGATTGATGCTGGATGACCATCTGGATGCCCCTTTCCTCGAGAGACTGCTTTACCTCTCTAAGTCCTTCCAGCATAAAATAATAATGCCTTTCATTCCCCTCAGGAAAGTGATCCGTAATCCCGAAAAATACAATGATCGGCTGGCGCAACTCATTGGCTTTAAAAATCCCGTACTCCAAGGCATGGTTATATTCAGTCCTTTGAGACGCCTGCATCCAGTAAAGAACGTATTTCCCTTTGCTAACCCCTTTCTGATTCAGGAGTTTTATCCTTTCCTTCTGGATCATTTTTTTCTCCCCGCTCCTTCGAACGCCCCGAGAATGGCGTTAGATACTGATTTAAAAAGAGAATGGTCTTCTCCCAGGCAAACCTTCCTTTGTCCTTATCGATGAAATTGAAGACATGGCCGGCTCCGGGAATGATTAAAAGCTCACTCCCTTTGCCCGCCGACTGTAGAACGTCGTACAAATGCCTGGCCTGTACTACCGGGAAAGTACGGTCCTTCTCCCCATGGATCAGTAAAACCGACGCCTGGATCCGGGCGGCAAAATGGATCGGCGAAGTCTCCCGAAAACGGGCCCGCAACCAATCAATAAAAGCAGGCTGAGAAAAAGAAAGGACCGAATTCCTCGGAAAAATAATTTCGCGCTCACCCTGCCTCCCCGAAAAATACCCTGATGGAATATTAGCTTGCCATGATCGAAACCACGAGATTGGGATTTAAGCAATATGAGGTTTTTTTATCCGTAACCAAATGCTAAAATGTGCTTTTTACCTTCAATTCTCTCTGACGCATAGGCATGGCGTCGACCACGGAGAAGATCACCCCCAAACCGCCCATCGATTCCCAGCGCCTTTTCTCCTCCCCATCCTTTCCGATGAGGAGAATACAGAAATACCCCGGAGGAATACCAAATTGTTCGCGCAAAAATACGGCCGAATCTTTTTTCAAGGGGGATTTGCCTAAGCGGCTTTCCCCTTTTTCCAAAATCTCCAATACCAGTACATCCCGATCCCTTAAGCCATTTCGCTGAACCTGCACTTCTTTAATGAAAGATTGATAATTGGGTTCATCTTGGGCAGGAGAAAAAACCATGAGGAGTCGATTTCTCCACCTGTAAGCATTCAGATCCATGAGACCGCCTCCCTGGCCAAAAGCGTCGTGAATCATCCCTTGCCCCCAGAAATAGAACAAGAGAATGAAGATCATTTTCCTTTTCACTTGTCCGCCTGAAGTCTTCCAAACGAATGCCAAAGGTCATTAAGGTTATAATACAATATTAATTGGAGATTCGGATGCGTGCAATGAACATTTTTTAATAGATGCTTTTCTGGGCTTGACAGGATGGCAGCCGCCTTTGATAATTTAGGACAAATAGATTCTCGATGTTCGGTCAATGGAATTTTCGATATGGGGCTCCTTAATTCCCAGAAGGAAGGAAGAGAAACCATGCCTGGTTATGATGAACGCAGGCCTTTTGATGGTTTAGCGGGTAAGAACCAACGCTGGGGCTGGCTGGCTCATCGCACAGCCGGCGCAGAAGGTTTTAGGAGATTGACCGATACGGAGGGGGAGGTGCCAAAGTATTTAACCGGCACACTCGATCGCATTTGCCTGGGCAAAAGGAAAATCACGGGGTCGTTCTAAGGCACCTTTTTGATGGGAATGCTTTTATCTGCGGATAACTACCGAAAATTAATTACACAAGTACTTTGGGAACAAAGCCAAGTTCTTAATACCCGATCTCACTGTACACTAAAGAGTGGGTCGAAGAACCTAACTGTTTAGAACGCGTTTCTTGGCTTCCAGACTTCCCAGACTTTTCCGGCGACCTTCTTCGCTTCCTCTTCCTCGGGCAATGTGGGTTTTCCCGGTTGCCAGCCGCAGGGGGTGAGTTCTCCGGTCTTCTGATGGTGTTGGAAAGCCCTCAGTTCTCGCAGGATTTCGGATACATCCCGCCCGACGGGAATCCCCAGGATTTCCATGGCCTGAACAATTCCGGAAGGATCGATCAGAAATCGGCCTCGGAGATCAAGGTTTTTTTCACCGTCATAGACTCCATACTGTTTACCGATCTTTCCATCCGGGTCCGAAAGCATGGGGTACCTAGCCCCCCCGCGGACCATCCGAGAGAGTTCCCGCTTGTTCCAGTCTTGGTGCGTGGTAACGCTATCGACGCTGATCGTCAGGACCTCCGCGCCGATCTCCTGGAAAGCAGGATACTTGACGGCAACTGCCGCCATTTCCGTGGGTCAGACATAGGTGAAATCGGCCGGGTAGAAAAACAGGACGACCCAATTTCCTCGATAATCGGCAAGGTGGATCGTTCTTGTGATGCCGTTGTGATACGCTTCGGCTGAAAATTCCGGAGCCTGCTTTCCGATCTGTACCGCCATACAAAGACCCTCCATTTAGGAAATAAAAGTGCGAGTGTCAGTTTGAGTGTGAGTGACGGATTGAAAGCACAGAAGATGCATTCCGGCCACTCCCATTTTCATCTTCCAGCTTCCACCTTTATTCCGTCCATCCTCCCCCCAGCGCCTTGTAGAGGGAAACCATGGCCAGGGCACGGTTCTGCTGGCTCTGGGCGAGCTGATCCTGCCCATTGTATAGAGCGGTCTCGGCGTCGATAACTTCGAGGTAGCTCTGGACCCCCGCCTTGTACCTTTCCATGGCTAATTCAAACGCCAGCGTGTTGGCCTCTACGGCTTTAGCCAGTGCTTCGATTCGCAGTTTCTCTCTGGAGAGGGCCACGAGAGCGTTTTCGACTTCTTCCAGTGAATTGAGGACGCTCTTTTCATACCGGGCCAGGGACTCCTCCCGGGCGGCCTTGTTGGCTTCAATGTTAGCGGTGATGCGCTTGAAGTTCAATATGGACCACCGGAAGCTGGGACCGATTCGCCAGAAGTTGCTGCTTTCCCGGGGCAGATCCTCCAGTTTGGTTGCCTGGTACCCGAAGGAGCCGGTGAGAGAAAATTTGGGAAATAGTTCGGCCGTTGAAACTCCTATTCTGGCCGTGGATGCCGCCAGCTCACGCTCGGCCCGGCGGATATCCGGTCGCCGCCTGAGCAGGTCCGAAGGCAGCCCGGCGGGAAGATTCTCCGGAACCTCCGGGAGCTGTTTTTCCATTTCCAGCTCCGCGACAAGGCTCAGGGGTTCCTGCCCCAGGAGGACCGCCAACCGGTGAAAAGAGCCCCGCAGGGAGTTCTCCAGCAGCGGAATCCGGGATTCGGCGTTCGCCAGCTCCCCCTTGCCCCGGGCCAGATCCAGTTCGCTGACCAGCCCGGCACGAAGGCGCGCATCGATGAGCCCTAGGCTGTCTATCCGAATCTCCACTTCCTTGCGAGTGATCTGCAGGCGCAGCTGCTCGCCTCGAAGTTCAATGTAATTCCGGGCCACCTCCCCCTGAAGGGTAACGAGCGCGTTCCGCAAGGCTTCTACGGAAGCGGCCAAGTCCGCCTGAGAAGCCTCGATTTCCCGGCGAATTCCCCCGAAGACATCGATCTCCCAGGAAGCGTCGAAGCCGGCCAGAAATAGGTCCGTTTCCCTTGGTCCAAGGCCTACGGAGGGGGAGGAGAGGCCTGCAGAAGTCCCGCTTGTCTGGCCCGAGAAGCCCGATTCGGTGCGCCGCTGCCGCTGGTAGCCGCCGCTGAACTGCCCTTCGGGCAAATTCTTGGATTCGCTCACCAGGCTCAGAGCCCGGGCCTGGCGGACCCGGGCTTCGGCAATGCGCATATCCAGGTTTCCCTTGACGGCCCGCTCGATGAGCGAATTCAGAACCGGATCCTTGAAGATATTCCACCAGGAGCTTAGCATTTCGGCGTTCAGCGACTCGCTGGTGCTGATCCCCTTTTCGAGGGATCCGAATTTTGAAGGGACCTGGGGTTCTACCCGGGTGTAATTCGGACCCACGGCGGAGCACCCGCAGGCGAGCCCGATCAGCGCCAGAAGAGCGGAAAGAAATTTTCTCAAGACTTGCCCCCTTTCTTCGCGGGGGATGCCGGAGCAGGGGGGGGCCCCGGGTGCGGGGTAAGGTCTTCGATGAAGACATCCATCTGCTGGCCGGGATAGACGGGGAGTGTCCCGCGCTTGAAGCTGTAAATCACCTGTATGACCCGCGTGTCAACCCGTTCTGTGCTGTCCCCGGTGAGGGACCGCTTGGGGATTACGTAGGGTTCTATATATTCAAAGGTCACGCCGGTTTTAAGCTTCGGCTGGCCGCGGACAAAGGCCATGGCTGTCGCCTTGGGGTTAAACCGCCAGGCATCGTTTTCATCGATGTCCACCCGCACGTGCAACTTGTCAAGGTTGCCCAGCAGGAGGAGGGGCTGGGCCGGCACGCCGCTTTGGGCGAACTCCCCGGGCCGGATGTTGACCTGGAGGATTTCGCCGGCCACGGGAGCCCGCACCAACAGGCGGTCGATCTCCACCCGCGCCCCACCGACTTCCGCCTCCGCCTTGGCCACGTCCGTCCTGGCCACTTCGAGGTCTTCTTTCCAGGAGCCGGCTTCAAGAAGCCTCAGGTCCGCCCGGGCGCGGGCTAAACGGGCTTCGGCCGCCTGCACCGCATACCGCCGCCGGTTCAGTTCTTCCACGCTGATGGCCCGCTTGTCGGCGATCCCCTCCATGATTTTGAGCTGGAAGCGGAGATCCTCCAGGTTGGCCTCCGCTTCCTTAACCCCTTCATAGGCCGGGGGTAGTTCTTCCTTCCGAGGGGCCTCCTGCAGGCGCTTGAAGCGGGTCCGGGCTCCTGCCAGGGCCGCCTCGAGAACGGAAAGGTCGGCCTGCTGTTTCCGGTCGTCGAGGATGAACAAGGGGTCTCCGGGCTTCACTTTGCTGCCCACGGAGACGAAGACGCGGGTCACGATCCCGGAAATAGGGGAGCCGATGGCGATGTTGCGGGTGCTGGCCTCGACGATGCCGGACCCGGAAATCTTGCTGGAGTAGGGGGACCGGGCCGGTTCGGCGATGGGCTTGGCCGGGGCAACCGGTTTGGCACTTTGCAGCGCTGTCCAGATAGCGAAGAGAACCCCGGCCACGGCGACGACGGGGATGATATATTTCCGGATCACAAATCCTCCCTAAGAACTGGCCACCTGGGATTCGACCAGCGTGATGCGCCCGTCGTCCATGCGGGCGATGCGGTCGGCGAAATTGAAGATGCGGTTGTCATGGGTAACGATGATAAGCGCCCGATCGGGGGACAGGGCGGTTTGCCGCAAGACTTCCATGACCCGCCTTCCGGTTTCATGATCGAGCGCACTGGTCGGCTCGTCGCAGACGATGAGTCTCGGTTCGTGCACCAGGGCCCGGGCGATGGCCACCCGCTGCTGCTGGCCCCCCGAAAGCTGGGACGGCAGAGAGCGGATCTTGTCTTCGAGTCCCACTTTGAGGAGCATTTCTTTGGCCCCGGAGAGGGCCTTGGCGCGGCTGGCTCCTAAAATGAGAAGGGGCACAGCCACGTTTTCAGCGGCGGTCAAGGTCGGCAAGAGATTGTAGGCCTGAAAAACGAAGCCCACATTTTGCCCGCGGAAGCGGGTCTTCCGCCCCTGACCAAGGGCTTGCAAGTCCTGCTGGAAGACGATGCAGTCTCCTTCGTCCTGGTCGAGGATGCCGGCGACGACCGAAATAAGGGTCGTCTTGCCGCAGCCGGAAGGGCCGACGAGCATCAGCAATTCCCCCCTGCGCACCTCGAGATCCACCCCGCGCAGAGCCAGAACCTTCGTGGGCCCGGCGATGAAACTCTTGGTGATTCCCCGGCAGGATACGGCAGCCTGCTCCCGCTGCATGATGAGTCCCTACCCCTTGAAAACGATGGCCGGTTCCAGGCGCATGACCTTGTAAATGCTGATGACCGCCGAGAAAATGATGATGATGATAATGGCCCCGGCGGATAGATAGAGAAGTTCCCGCGTCAGGCGGAAGGCGAGTTCGGTCCCCCCCATCGCGTACCCGAAGAGCGAGGCGCCCCCCACTCCCAGCCCATATCCGATGGCCCCGACCATCAGCGCCTGGAGCAGGATCATGCGCAGGAGGATCACGTTGGTGGCCCCCATGGCCTTAAGGGTTCCAAAGTACCGCAGATTTTCCAGCGTGAAATTATAGAAGGTCTGCCCGGCGATGGCCGTGCCGATGAGGAACCCCAGGCCCACGGCGATCCCGAAGTTGATTGGGATGCCGGTGTTCTTCATGAAAAAGTTATAGGTCAGATCTTTGAATTCCTGGGCTGTGTAGGCCGCGAGTCCGGTTTTCTGGGCGATCCGTTCACTGAGGACCTTGGGGTTATGGCCTTCTTTGGCTTTCACCAGGATGAAGGAGAGAAGTTTGCGCTCCCGGGGGGCGAAGGTCGTAGCCCGGGTATAAGTAGTGTAGATGACGGGCTGGGACTGAAAGGTACGGGTGACCTGGCAGATGCCGACGACGACGGCGCGGTGGTCATTGATTTCCAGGAAGTCACCTACCTTGAGAGGAATGGGTCTTGCGCCGGGCTCCTTCGGCCGCCGGGCCAGGCGCGTTTTAGCCCCCACGTCATTCACGATAATCGCGTCCTGTCGTCGAAGATCGCTCAGGCTGCCCTGCAGCATGACGGGCGGACCGCCGGCGAGGGTGGCGTCGTCCAGGCCGACCACGTTACAGATCTGGAAGTTGCCGTCCTCCAGGCGGGCTTTCAGCAGGCCTTTGTATAGCGGAACGGCCCATTCGACCCCCTCGACTCCCCGTACGCGAAAGAGCTCCATATCCTGAAGGGACTTGACATCGTCAATGAACTGAACCTTGGGGTCCATCACCCAAATGTCCGGCTGGGAAGTGTCGGAGATGAAACCGTACGTGCGGGTCATCAATCCGGTGAAGATGGAAGACTGCTGGGTAATGAGCAAAGAGGCAAAAGTTAGACCCATGATAATGCCCAGGTATTTTCCCCGGTCACCGATCAACATTTTCAGGGCGATCGCATACATCTGAGCTTCTCGGAGTTCCCTTTATTGATTCAGGATCCAGCACGGTAATATTGCTTTTCCGATTCTACGCGCTTCTCTCGGCCAAAGATTCACAGCTAAAAGCCTTTAACATTTCTTTTGCTTCCTTTTGGAATCTACTCAAAAAATAGAAGAGCCAGGTTTATACCCCCTGGCTCCTAGTGCTCAGAAAAGGTCACTCCTTTTCTGAGCTCGGGAAACGCTTCTTGAAGGTGAAGATGAAACTGGCTGGATCTTACACTTCTTCGAGCATCGTTGTAAATAGATCGTGGTGCTCTTCCTCGTCTTCTAGAATCTCTTTAAAGATAAAGGCTGTGGTGACGTCTTTCTCCTTTTGGGCCATTTCAATAATTGCCTTATACATTGTAATGGCTTCTTCCTCGGCCTTGGTGTCATTCTCCAAAAATTCTTTCAGACTCCCCCCCACAAGGATCGGATCCGGCTTGGTGGTCGGGGTTCCGCCCAGATACCATAACCTCTCGGCGATTTTTTCAGCATGCTTCATCTCCGCAATGGCGGTCTGCTTGAATTTATCCTGCACCGCTACCCCTTTCACCCCCACGACCTGTATATGCTGCCACATATACTGAACGCTCACTTGAATCTCCCGAGCGATGGCTTTGTTCAACATCGTCTTGAGCTCTTCGCTCACCTTGGTCATCGGCGCTAAAGAAACAGGCATGCTTATTTCCTCCCATACATTTCTAAATTGTTTTTCAATACAAATATCAACCAGAAGCAGGGATTAAAAAAGCTCGTTTTCTAATTCAATCCCTCGGTCCCATTTACCCTTGCGGGGTTGTTTATTGGACCAACTTGAAAATCAGGGTAGCCAAAACCTTTCTCTCTTCCGGTGTTCCCGCGTCCCACATCTGCTTTAAAAGCTCTTCTTCTTTGGTTGCGGGGCAAACTTTCTGGGATAAAAAATCCCCCACTTTGGTCGCCATACTCTGAATGATTGCGTCAGAAACACCCAGCTTCCGAGCCTGTTGGATCCCTTCTTTTAATGTCTCTCTCCAGGTTTTCCAGTCCTTGATAAAATCCATCGCGGCCACACATTTCAATCCTTCCATTTTTCCACCTCCTGATTGGTTTTTCACTTCTTAACTCCACTAATCTACGCGCGCAAATCCAAAATATATATGGGGTGATTACTGTATTTAGGTGCTGAAAAGACAGTATTTTAGGCCAGCCTCCTTTCTTTTCGGAGAAGATCGGCATATAATTAGCCTACTACCCTTTACCTAAAAAGGGAGCAAATCCTGCATTCAACTCCTCTCAATCCGGAAACTGATTTACCGCCGATCCCTTTTGACGAACGCCATTGCAGGCTGGCTTTGAAGCCTAAGGAAGCGGGTTTGACCTGGCGTCCACACGTGGGGTGTTTTGTGTGGGACCCGGAGGGATGCATTGAAGTACCCTCCCCCTTCCCGGAGAGGATTTATTTCATACTAAACCTAGGCCATTTTATCCGCCTACTGGGAAGCCTGGAGGAGATCGCCCGGAAATTGGTCTGGCTTCCGACCTGGCATCAGGCCCTCCGGATCGGATCGATTCTATGCCTCTGGTCCTCACTCTGGCTGCACACACAGTTTGGGGAAGAAGGACAGGGGGAAAGTCGGTTGTCTTTCACCCCCAGGTTGGACGGGTGCATCCCGCTGCATCCGTTAAAAAGAAAGACGGCCCAGAAGAAACCAATGAGAAATTTATTCATCCCTCCCCCGCTTCTTATGATCCCCTGTCTCAGCATAAGAAGGAATATTTCTTTAGTAAGTACAGTGAACATCCCATTTTGAAAAGGAAGATCTTGTATTTTGGCCTATCTACGATTCTCCATTGACAATTCCGGGTTATGATTTAGACTAATTCATCAAATGGTCCTCCCCTTCGAACAAAAACTATCGGGAAACATGTGTTCGCTCAATCGGCGTGCCCATGCAAGGAGGTTGCCTTGAAAGAAAAGGAGCAAATCAGAAAAATTCTCCACGAGTTGTTCTCTTATCAAAAATTGGCCGTTCTCGGAACCCACCAGGCAGGCCAGCCCTACGGCAGCCTGGTGGCCTTTGCCGCAACCCGGGACCTGAAATACCTGATTTTTGCTACCACCCGGGTCACCCGCAAGTTTGCCAATTTGAAGGTCGACTCGCGCGTGTTCATGCTTGTCGACAACCGCTCCAACCGGGTCGCGGACTTTCGCCAAGCCATCGCCGCCACAGCCTTGGGAAAAGCGAAGGAAGTGAGAGCAGAAGAAAAAAAGAAATTCATGAAAATGTACCTGGCCAAGCACTCCCACCTGAAGGAATTCGTCTCCTCCCCTACTTGTGCCCTAGTGCGAATCCGAGTGGAAGTTTATTATGTGGTCTGGCGGTTTCAAAACGTATTCGAGCTGAGAGT
>Ga0224495_10002769_pt1 | contig 11218 bp, 10 predicted proteins | sample SF_Jul11_sed_USG_FD_168128 | JGI IMG/M metagenome (GOLD analysis project Ga0224495, IMG submission 168128) | Sediment microbial communities from San Francisco Bay, California, United States - SF_Jul11_sed_USGS_4_1 | ecosystem: Environmental > Aquatic > Marine > Sediment | place: USA: California...
TTTAGCTGCTTTTGGTTTTGCAGCTTCGGTCTCAGCAGCTTGTTTTTTCTTGGCTCTTGGCTTCTTGACCTTGGGTTGTTCGGCCTCTTCCTTGACCTTAATCTTCTGTGGCGGGTCCGCGTCCACGTGGCCCTTCTTGCCGATCACCGCAAGGGTGACAATGTTATCGGGGCCGAAATGCTTCTCCAGCCGCTCGCCGATGCTCAGCCCCTTGGGGATGGATTGATACCGGCCATTGCTATACACGCCGGTCACTTCCGGATAGTAGCCGGTGAGGATCTGGGACCAGCCGGCCTTCGTGTCGGTAACTCCCTCGATGTCAATCTTCACATAGGCGCCTTCGTCAATCAGCTTTTGCAGGGTGGGCAGTTCCTTACGGCTCAGGCACTCGTTCACATGGTCTCGCTGCGCCCCGTCCCAGCCGAACAGTATGATGTTCCCTGGCTTCTCTTTCGCAGCATCGGCCGCTGGCGTTGCAATCATCAAACCCAGAATTGCAAACACAAGAACAGTCTTCTTTAACATTCTTTGTTCCTTTCAAAGTAAAACCCTCTTTGTTCCGATAAAACACGATTGCTTAGTTATAGACGGTTGTGGAGATAGTAATATTGCTGTTTTTTAGGGGGAAATGGCAATAATTGCTGATAATTCTCATTTATTAGGCATTTTTGGGGACCCATTTTTCAGCAGCCCGAAGTCTTCTTTCTCTGTCAGGACCACCCACGCCCGCCAGTCCATTTTACGGATTCGCACGGGCTCCATGGCTCTAATGTCTTTCAGCCAGACCAAAAGACCGAACTTGCAGTCCGCCCTGTTTTGCCAGTGTTCGTCGGCGCCTCCGATAAGATGGTTGTATTGCTCTTTTATTTCGATTATTTGTTCTGGTGTTAGGTTCTCGAAGGTTTTGACCGTTTCTACGGTTGCCATTGCGCAAACCGGCCCGCTGCTTTGCTTCAAGAATAATTTGTCCCCGGCTATGACCCGGCCAAAAGCATAACGCCTGGTCTTCCAAAAACGCGATTCGACAGGTTTTCGACCATCCAATATCGCATCCAGGTATGGTTTTTTCAAGATGACCAGATGATAATTTGCCATAGTTTCGCCTAACGGACCGGAATAAACCTCACTTCTCGTCCAACATTTCAGCCACCGCGCGAATATGCTCGGGAGTAGTTCCACAGCAGCCGCCTACAAGGCTCGCGCCGGCTTGCAGGCATTCGGCAATACCGGCTGCAAAATCTGCTGGCGCCATCTCAAATACCGTTTTGTCGTCAACTAATCGAGGTTTACCGGCGTTGGGTTGAGCCAAAATGGGCTTGTTCGTCGCGGATTTTAGCATAGATACCACAACGGCCATCTGGGCCGGGTCAAGGTCGCCGCAATTGGCCCCGATTACATCTGCACCGGCCTCTGTTAGACTCTTCGCGCAGTCCTCTGCCGAGTTGCCCATAATGGTCCTGCCTCCTTTGGTTTCCGTGGCGAAAGCGATGGAAACAATTGCAGGCAATTGAAAGTTTTCTTTGCACGCTCGAAGGGCACACAACGCCTCGCGCAGGTAGAAGATGGTTTCGATGATAAATCCATCCACCCCCGCCTCTGCAAGAACCTGGGCTTGCTCTTTGAATGCGTCGTAAAATTGGGACTCGGAGTAATCGCCGTATGGTTCCAGTAATTGGCCTGTAGAGCTGATATTTCCCAGCACATATTGTTTGTTATCGGCAGCCTGTCTTGCCAGTTCCACGCCTGCCCTGTTTACTTCCCGTACATCTATACCTAAATTGTGTGTCTCGATGAAGATACGGTTCATCGTCAGGGTGTTTGTGGTCAAAGCGTCACAGCCGCTCTGTGCGTATTCTCGCTGGATTTCAAGAACAACCTTCGGACTGTCAAGGTTGTTGCTGGCCCGACCCATAAGGCCACGCTTGTCCAGCTCGGTTCCTATTGCCCCATCGAGCAAAATTATCTCTTGATTTTGTAAGAACGCCGAAAAATCCATAATAAATCCTTCGAAAAAGCTGTTTCTCCGGCTCTCCGGTTTTTTTATTCTATTTTGACACCGAGCTGGTTTAATTCCTCTTTGACCTGATCAATATTCTGGAAAAGAACCGTGTTTATACCGACTTCTTTTGCACCGTCTATATATTCTTGTTTATTATCTATAAATACTGATTGCCCGGGCCCAGTGCCGAGTTTTTCCAATGTTAATTCATAGATTTTCCCGTCGGGCTTTTTTATGCCCTCGAGACAGGAGAAGACCGGTACATCAAACATCTTGTATCGCTGCTCATGAAAATATTCCATTGCAGGCAATTCCGTATTGGACAAGACTGCCGTCCTGTAGCCGTTTTTCTGCAGTGAAGTAGCCATTGAAAACATATCAGCCTTGGGCACGTAGGCGGCCTTAAAGGCATCGGTCCATAATGAGCGGACTTTCGGCTTCGGCACGTTTAGTTCGCTGCATATTTTCCCCCAAAATTCATCCTCACAAATCGCTCCTTTTTGGAAACCATCTGCGAATTTGCCGTGTGCCTTAATATAGTCTTCTTTCTTTACTTTCAGGGCCTTGGCGCAGTACTGCATCAGGCCCGGAGCCGGGTCGTCTATCAGCACACCTCCCCAGTCGAATATGACGGATTTTATAGGTACCATCGTAAATAATTCAGCCATACAGAAATTTCTTTACTTGCCTAAAAACGATACAAGGCTTTAAGTTACATATCAAGAATATTTACGACCGTTTGACCTTTGACGAACGGCGGTTTGGAATCTATAATCACATCCGTATCTTTTGGAGAAGGACATGTTGACTGTGCTAATTGCGATAAGTATTGTTTTGCTTGTAGCTGTTGTGGGTCTTTTGGCCTGGCTCATTAGTGCTAATTTCGCCGGCAGAAAGGAAATTGCCGGTCAGGCGGCCGGTATCGGCCTTCTTCAGCAGCAGCTCGAAGCTTTAAAGGCGGCCCAGGACGGTACACGCGAAGCCCTGCAAAGCTCACTGCAGGCCGGGCAAAACACCCTCACCCAGAGCCTGCAATCCAGCCAGAAGGTGCTCGGCGAACTGCACGGCCAAATCGGCAATTTGCAGGGCACAAACAAACAAATGCTCCAGGTCGGAACCGAAGTCAGACGGCTCCAGGATATTCTAAGCTCTCCAAAGCTTCGCGGCCAAATGGGCGAATGGTCGCTGGAGAACCTGCTCCGCCAGATTCTGCCCAAAGACAGCTACCAGTTGCAATACACCTTCAAAGACGGCAAAATGGTCGATGCCTTGATAAAATTGGCTGAATACTCGGTGCCTGTCGATGCCAAGTTCCCGTTGCCGGGCTTTGAGAAAGTCGTAAAGGCGGAGACCGAACAGGAAAAAAGCAAACTTCGCAAACAATTCCTAAAAGACGTGACCATCCATATAGATAAGATTGCCTCAAACTATATCAGGCCTGCAGAGGGCACGCTGGATTTCGCTCTCTGTTACATCCCTGCCGAGAATGTCTATTATGAAACGGTCGTCAAATACGCTGGCGAGACACAGGACATATTGCAGTATTCACTCGACAAAAAGGTGATACCCGTATCACCGAATCTTTTATATGTATATCTAATGACGGTAGTCATGGGCCTGCACGGCCTGCAGATAGAAAAGCAGGCCGCCGAAATCCGCCAGAACCTGAAAAAGCTGAACGCATCTTTCGCTGACTTCGGAACCCATTGGGAGGTCCTCGGCAAGCACTTGCGAAACGCGTATGGTCAATATGAAGACGGCCAGAAAAAGCTCGACCGATTCGGCCTGCAGCTTGACCAAATACAGGGCGAAGATGATAACAGAAACTCCACGTCAAACGTGGGGCAAAATTATATTTAGCCTGCGGTTTTACCGCAGGTTTAGATTTTCGGATGGATTGAAAAATGAAAGAGGTTTATGACGTTATTATTATAGGTGCCGGACCAGCCGGCCTCGCAGCGGCTCTTTATGCCTCCCGCGACAGATTCAAGACTTTGGTACTTGAAAAATTCATGCCCGGCGGGCAAATCATCAACACCGACAGGATAGAAAACTACCCCGGCATTGAACGAATCGACGGCCCGGATCTGATTGAACAGATGCAAAAACAGGCGGTGAGCTTCGGCGCAGAGATAAAGAATGGCTGCGAAGTAACAAAACTTGAGAAATTGCAGGATAGAAATATTGCTGTGTATTGTGATAAGGACAAATTCGTTGGCAGAGTTGTAATTCTGGCGCCGGGTAGTGTCTATCGCAATCTTGGCATTCCCGGAGAGAAAGAATTTGCCGGCTCAGGTGTAAGCTACTGCGGGACCTGCGATGCTCCGTTCTTTAAGGGCAAGCAAATCGTAGCCGTTGGGGGCGGCAATACGGCCGTGGAAGAAACACTGCACTTGACTAAATTTGCCGACAAGGTGACGATGATACATCGCAGGGATGAATTCAGGGCGGCCAAAATTCTGGTCGAGGAGCTTCTGGAAAAGGCCAACGAGCCGAATTCAAATTTGATTATTAAATATAGTACCGTAGCAACGGCCATTCAGGGCGAAGGCAAAGTCCAATCGGTCAAATTAAAAAATGTTAAAAGCGGCCGGGAAGAAGACTATCCCTGTGATGGAGTATTTATTTTCGTTGGGATGGTGCCTAATACCGGCTTCTTGAAAGATTTTCTGGAGCTCTCCGAAAATGGATTCATCAAGTGCGACTGTGCATATCTTCGGACGAAAGTGCCGGGTGTATTCGTGGCCGGCGATTGTAGGGTCGGGGCGGCTATGCAGCTGGCCACGGCTGCCGGTGATGGTGTAATTGCTGCGATGATGCTCAAGCAGTATTTCAGAGATGCGAACTGGTGGAACGAATCCGTCAGCGATTTGCTTCAGCCGGGCGGATGGTAAACTAACAAAATGTGGGCAAAAGTTGGCAAAATTAGTTGGCATCTGGCGGTTGTTTCAGTTAAGATTATGGCGATTTAGGCAACTCCGGCTTTTACCGGGCAATCTTTGTTGAAAGGATAACATAATGGCTGGTAGCGTAATTGAGCTCAATGATGCTACTTTTGATGAAACCGTTCATGGTACTGATTTGCCGGTGCTTGTTGATTTCTGGGCGCCGTGGTGTGGACCCTGCAAAATGATGGCCCCCATTATACAGGAAATCGCCGATGAATATACAGACAAGGCCAAGATTTGCAAGCTGGATACCGATGAGGCCCGCGACAGTGCTATGGAGTTCGGCATAAGTGCAATACCGACTCTTATTTTGTTCAAAGGCGGCCAGGTGCAGAAAAAATGGGTTGGCTTAGCCAGTAAAAAAGACCTCTCCGCTGCAATTGATGAGCTGCTTTGATGGTAACCGGTTCACATTTTTCTGTAATCCACGTCGGAATCACGGCCATATCGGCCAGGAAATACACTGATATCAAAAGTGCCAAAGTTCGCTAAAAATGCTTGAACAGCTTGAAGAGAATTTTGGAACGCACACATTTTATTACTGAAATGATTTACGAAGACTTGAAAAGCAGGAAGGTTTTAATTACCGGCGCCAGCAGTGGAATCGGCTCGGCGACGGCAGTAATGTTTAGTGACCAGGGCTGTTTTGTCGGGGTCCATTACTTCAGGACAAAGGAAGGTGCCGAGCAAACTCTTGAACAGGTTAAAAAAAGTAGCGACGGCCTCTTGCTCCAAGCGGATATCCGTGACGAAAAGCAAGTTCATAAGATGGTTGAGCAGTTTGCCAAAGAGGCCGGTGGTATCGATGTTCTCGTCAATAATGCTGGCTCGCTAATTGATAGGCAGCCTTTTGAAACCGCAACCGTCCGGTATCACGACGATGTGTATGCCACCAACGTCCGCAGCATCCTTTTGGCGACGCGGGCGGCCCTGCCGTATTTGAAAGAAAGCAGGGGCAACATTGTCAATATCGGCTCTGTTGCGGGCCATCACGGTGGAGGTGTCGGCTCCGGGATATATGCAGGCGCAAAAGCAGCAGTCGCCACTGAGACCATTGCTATGGCGATGGAGTTTGCTCCATACGGTATCCGGGTCAACAGCGTCCTGCCAGGATTTATTGAGACACGCTTCCACGAGCGGTTCAGTTCCGCTCAGCGAAGGAAAGAAGTTGCCGAGCGTACCCCGCTTGGCAGAAACGGTACGGCCGAGGACGTAGCAAAAGCGGTATTATTTTTGGCAAGTGATGCCGCCGGCTTTATTACAGGTGAGTATATCGCCGTCAATGGCGGTTTATATATGAGGGCCTGAAAACTAATCCTTGCAATCCAGACCTCTTTCTCATATATAGGTACTTGTTGGTAAAATAAATTAGGAGGACAAAAAAAAACATATCATGGCAGAGCTTTATTGCAATTCGATGAATAGAAGAGTTTTCATCAAGACCGGTGTGGGTGCTTTGGCAGGCTTGATTGCGGTTGGTACGGGCAGCAGCTTTGGCTCAGGCAAAGGTCCAAAAGAAGCAACCAGATGGGCGCTTCTGGCCGATACACATATCCCGGAGGATGTCAGCGATAATTACCGGGGATTTTACCCTTATCAGAATCTGCAAAAAGTTATTGCTCAAATCATCTCTGATCCGCCGGATGGTATTGCCATTGCCGGGGACTTGGCTCGGCTTGAGGGGAAATTAGGTGATTATGACAATGTAAAAAAACTGCTAAAACCTGTTGCGGAAAAAACACCAGTCTTAATGGCGCTTGGCAACCACGATAACCGGGATAACTTTCTGAAGGCTTTTAATAAGATCCCCGGCCAAAGACAACCGGTTGGAGGTAAGCATGTGGTAGTTGTCAATAAGCCGCCCGTTCGCCTGATTGTTTTGGATTCCCTCTTTTATGTTAATAAAGCGCCGGGCTTGTTAGGAAGAGCGCAAAGGCGGTGGCTGGAAAACTATCTAAGAAAGTGCGACGATACGCCGACAATTCTTTGCTTTCACCATTCCTTGGGAGATGGTGATGGAGACTTGTTGGATGTACCGCGACTTTTTGATCTTATTAAATCCATTCGCAAGGTCAAAGCCATTCTTTACGGCCATTCTCATGAATACGGCTATTCAGAGTTTGAAGGCATTCATCTGATTAATCTTCCGGCTACGGGGTACAATTTCAGCGATAACGAGCCTCTTGGCTGGGTGGAAGCTCGGTTGACTGCAAAAGGCGGCGATTTTACACTCCGTGTTGTGGCTGGTAACAAGGCCAGGGATGGAAGTATAAAGAAGCTTGCCTGGCGGATATGAAATCCCCGGAAAAAACAATTATTGCAGTTTGCAGCGTTTTTCGAGTATAATGGCATTTGATTTTTTCAGACAGGATTTACTCTGCCTTTGGCGGAATTGTTTTATCCTGTTAATCTCGTCTAAAAGATAAGGAACAGGACGGATTCTCAATGCAACTTTCTGCACGGATGCAAAAGACCTCCAATCCTGCCGCTTTGCGGGCCTTGCGGGAACCCAATAAAATGCGTTTGGGGGCCCCAACAAAGCAGTGGGTCATCCGGCCTCCCGACGTTCGCTCTGCCCTGCTTGCCAAATCACTGAAGGTTTCACCTCTTTTAGCACAGGTTTTAATCAATCGCGGCATAACCGATGTCCACGCCGGGAGTATTTTCCTGCGTCCGAAACTGACCGAGCTTATTGACCCCGGAAAGATGCCGGGGATTGAAACAGCAGTCCGTCGTTTAAAGAAGGCTATTAGAAACAAGGAAAAAATCTCCGTCTACGGCGACTATGATGTAGATGGCATTACCGGCGTCGCGATTCTCTGGCAGGTACTGACCCTGCTCGGGGCGCAGGTCGATTACTATATTCCACATCGAATCGATGAAGGCTACGGCCTAAACGCCGAAGCTGTACAACAACTGGCAAATGCCGGCGCCAAAATCTTAATCACGGTCGACTGTGGGATTACAGATTTTGCCTCCGCTTCGCTCGCTGAAAAGCTGGGAATTGAACTGATAATCACAGATCATCACTCCCCTGAGACAAAGCTGCCAAAGGCTGTTGCTATTGTCCATCCGGCACTTCAGCAGGCATACCCGAACCAGGATTCATCCGGTGCGATGGTGGCATTCAAGCTGGCTTGGGCGATAGCAAATGAGTTTAACGTCGGCACAAAACTGGAACCAGGGTTACGCGAATTTATGATAAATGCGACCAGCCTTGCCGCTATGGGTACCGTCGCTGATATTGTCCGGCTGTGTGGTGAAAACAGGGTGCTGACAAGCTATGGACTAAAAGCCCTGCCGGAATGCGGGATGCCCGGGATACGGGCCTTGATTGAGACCGCTGGATTGACAGGACAGGGGCTTGATAGCTTCGATATTGGCTTTCGGCTTGCTCCAATGCTAAACGCTGCAGGACGGATGGGACATGCTCGATTGGCTGTCGAGCTGTTGACAAGCGATAGTGAGCTTCGCTCCATGAAAATCGCCGAGTACCTAAAAGAGCAGAACAAACAGCGCCAGCAGTGCGAGCGGAAGATTTTCAGGCAGGCCTGCGAGATGATAACCCGGCTTGGCCTCAACCACCCCGACCAAAAAAGCATAGTGCTTGCAAGTGAGGATTGGCATGGTGGTGTATTAGGCATTGTGGCCTCACGAATAGTGGACAAATTTTATAGACCGACGATTATGCTGTGCATCGAGAACGCAGTTGCTCAAGGTTCCGGCCGGTCGATACCTGGATTTTGCTTACTGAGTGCCATCAGAGAATGTTCAAAGCATTTAACAAAGTTCGGCGGCCACAAAATGGCGGCCGGTATTACTGTCGAGGCCGAAAAAATAAATCAATTTGCAGACGATTTCGAGGCCCATGCAAAGCAAAACTTACGTGAAGATGATATAGTGGACAAGCTTCACATCGACGCGGTGTCCCCATTACGGGAATTTCGCATTGCGGCGGTCAGCGAACTTTCCCTGCTTGGCCCGTTTGGGGCTGGAAATCCTCGGCCTATTTTCGCAACAATGGGTGTCCGCCTTGCTTCACCGCCCAGAAGGGTCGGCATAAAAGGGGACCATTTACAGTTTGTAATAACCGACAACACTGCCTCAATCCGATGTATCGGTTTCCGGTTCGGAAAATTAGAGAAGAAGCTGCTTGAGCATGAGTTCTTCAATGTTGCCTATCAGCCGCAGATAAATACCTATAATGCAAACACAAGCGTCGAATTCGTTATCACCGACATCCGGTTTGAATAAAGTGTAGGCCGTCGCTGTGGGCCTTGTACTTGCGAGTTCATTTGGGTATAGTACGATAGTTCTTCATTAAAAAGATATGCCTTTTATAAATAAAGGCAGGTTCTTGGATTATGAATCTTCCGCCGACATATTCACACAGTTCTGTGATAAAGAAGATCGCCGTTTTATTTATTATTTCCGCCTCAATAGGAACGGGTGCTTATCTGGGGAAAATGAGTCCTGACCAGGTTTTCGTTATCTCTGTTTTTTCAGGCTCAATCCTCGGAACATTGCTCTTTTGGGATTTCAGATTGGCGTTCGTCTTTACTGGCGGCGGAATTCTTGTGCTCACTCGTAATGTTGGCATTAAAAGCTTTATAGAATATGCCTCGCTTGATGTTATTGTATTTCTCATCGGGATGATGATAGTGGTCGGAATGGTTAAGGAGGCGGGTTTCTTTTCCTGGCTCGTAAAAAGACTGTTGGCCATAAGGAACCTTGGCGGCTTCGGGCTTTTCATCATTATCATGATTTTGTCGGCTGCGCTGTCGGGAGTGACCGGTGAGGTCACCTCCATTATTGTGATGGCGGCAGCAATACTTGATATTAGTGACCTGCTTGAGATAGACCCGGTTCCGTTAATTATATCCTCTGTGATGACCACCAACATTGGTTCTGCTTCGACGCTCCTGGGCAATCCTATTGGAATATTGATAGCCTTAAGAGGAAATCTCACGTTTGAAGATTTCTTGACACAGGCGATGCCCTTATCGGCGCTTCTTCTCGCCGCCGTTGTCCTTATCCTTTGTCTTTGGTACCGGGAATATCTTCGAGATATCACTTCCAGGCTCGTTACGCTCGGCAGGGAAAAACGAACATCTCACGATATTGCCTTCGATTCAAAGAAGATATACAGCATTGTGCTTTTCAGCTTGATGATAATTCTTATCGCGATGCACAAAAGATTGGAAATGGTACTCGGCATCAGGGAAAATGAATTGTTGATTGTTTTGCCGATTATTTTTGCCGGTATCTCGCTTCTGTTCTGTCGTGGCAGGGCCCTTTTCTGTATCGAGCATGAGGTGGAGTGGAAATCACTCCTGTTTTTTATGTTCCTCTTTGCGCAGGCCGGGGTTGTACAGGCATCGGGCGTGGCTCAGTTCTTGACGGAAAAGCTCCTTGCTCAAATTGGAAGTCACCCGAACGCCCTTGTAGGCGTCACCTTGTTTTCGAGCGGTATTCTCTCCGGGATTCTTGATAACACGGTGGTGGTTGCATCTTACATTCCGGTCGTTAAAAACCTTCACTTGATGGATTCTACCTTGCATTTGTTGTGGTGGGCTTTGTTGTTTGGTGCCTGTTTCGGGGGTAATATTACTGCTATCGGGTCCACGGCAAATATCGTGGCTTTGGGAATACTTGAGAAGGAACGGAACATAAAGATTAATTTTGTCGAATGGCTGAAACTCGGCCTGGTTATTGGTGTTGTGAGTATGGCAATTGCGTATTTAGCCCTGTTGTGGGTGCCGATTTTCCCGGAATAAAAAAGGCTTCGCGTTTTTTTTCATTTTACTTGTACAGGTGGGAAAATATGAGATTTTTGAGCAGTTTGTTTTTTGTTGTTTCGGCGGTTATTCTCACCGGCTGTGCCGGAACTGAACCGGACTTGAAAATTCAGGCCTCCAACGGTGCAAATCCTTGGACACATCTTAATTTATACAACAATCCTGATAATTTCCAGTTTGCAATTGTCGCTGACCGAACAGGCGGAAGTAGGCCGGGTGTCTTTGCCGATGCTGTAGAAAAGTTAAACCTTTTGATGCCCGAATTTGTCCTCTCTATTGGTGATTTAATTGAAGGCTACACACATGATGATACTGAATTAAATAGCCAGTGGGATGAGTTTGATAGTATAGTGAATAAGCTGCAGATGCCCTTTTTTTACGTGCCCGGAAATCACGATATCAGCAACGCCGCAATGGCCGGGAAGTGGCAGCAGCGCCTCGGCTCAAGCTATTATCACTTCGTCTACCGCGAG
>Ga0224495_10002770_pt1 | contig 11216 bp, 8 predicted proteins | sample SF_Jul11_sed_USG_FD_168128 | JGI IMG/M metagenome (GOLD analysis project Ga0224495, IMG submission 168128) | Sediment microbial communities from San Francisco Bay, California, United States - SF_Jul11_sed_USGS_4_1 | ecosystem: Environmental > Aquatic > Marine > Sediment | place: USA: California...
GAAACCCTTTTCCCTCCTCTCCCAACAAATTCTCCTTTGGAACCGGGCAGTCCTGAAGGAGAATTTCTGATGTCGGGGCCCCCCGGATTCCCATCTTCGATTCCACCTTTCCAACAATAAACTTCGCAACCTCTTTTTCAACAATAAAGGCACTGATTCCCCGGGTTCCTTTTGACGGGTCTGTCATCGCAAAGACAACCATCGTTGTGACAATTGGGCCATTCGACATGAAATGTTTCGTTCCATTCAGAAGATATCGACCTTCTCTCAATTCGGCCTTGGTGGTCATCATACTGGCGTCTGAGCCCGCCTCCGGTTCCGTCAATCCGAAATTAATGATTCTTTCTCCTCTGGCGAGAAGCGGGCCATATCTCCTCTTCTGATCCTCAGAGCCAGCAATCATGATCGGGAATGTTCCCAGGGCTTGAACCTGAATAATGAGGGACGAGCTGACACAAACCCGAGCCACTTCTTCTATAGCGATGCACACATAGATATGTTCGGAAGTTTGCCCGCCATAGGCCTCAGGAATACACAAGCCAAAATAACCCTGCTTTTTAAAAAGCTCGAAAATATCCCACGCGAACTCCCCCTTTTGATCAATCTCTTTGGCCCTTGGCTCTACTTTTTCATCGGCAAGCCGCCTGACACTTTCTTTGAATCGCTTCTGCTCTTCTGTTAATTGATAGTACATATAAACATCCCCCCTCAAGGAATATTGACATGGCAACTGGGGTGAGGTCTATTCAGCTGCCGCGTGCGTATCGAAAGATTTCCATCGGGTGTATCAATAAGCAGAGGGTAATGATTCTCATCAGGCAATAGGCCTGGCAGAGCCAATTGTACCGAAGGTTAACACCCGCAAGAGTATCCAGGAACATCTTTCGGTCCTGATCGTCTCTGAACATTTCCTTTCTTTCGTTTCCTCTGCTCGTGACATGGTAGACAGCACCCGGAAATTCCTCCCGCAAGGGACGTGCCATGGTTTTAGCCTATACCACCACTATCGTGATTATGTCAACAAAATAGACCTGACCCCCCGCGTGAGAGGTTATTACGACTTGAACGGTTGCATCGATGAACGAAATTGAAAACTCTTTCCTTCGGAAAGAACGAACTTATTTTGTCTGTCTAAAAATGTTAGGAGGAGGAAAGGAGAAACGAAGGATAGAACAAAAGAGGTGACGGAAAAGGGAATTGAACCCTGCAGGGCCAACTCTTTTATGGATGACCCCAGATCTGTCCTGCTATCCGCTAATTTCGTTTGTCCCGCGTCTTTGCTTTTTCTGACCCCAGCATTAACAAATGGATTTGAAATGGGTGACCCTAGAACCTTCTCTTCTTAAAATGAAATCTCACGGACGAAACTGTCAGGATAGGTATTGAGAATGCCTTTGCGTTTCAAAAACTCGGCCGCTTCATTTCTATCTGTGAAATATCCAGAGAAGACTATATAAATGATGCTCCTGCGCTTGCTCTGCATTTCTACCCAATAAGGTTCAAGGTCTTTCTTTCGAAGAGCATCAATTCGCTCGGAAGCATTTTCCCAATTACGAAACGCCCCGACTTGTACAGCATAATGTCTTTTCTGGGCAAACGGGAAATTGGACTCAACGGTTTGATGCGGCATTGTTTCTACTTCTTGTTGTCTTTCCTCGATGCTTTGAGGAACATCCTCTTCCGCCCGGACGGGGGGTGATGGCGTTGAACGGATAGGAAAAGTTAACTGATGCGGATCTCCCTTTTCCGAACGGGGGGGTGCTATCATCTCTTTGAAGGAGATAATGACCAAGACAAATACCAAAAAGATCAAAGGAAAGGACGCTACGATAAGATAAGGGCGATAGGAAGGCTTTGTTTGCCGCTTCGGTTCTTCTTCTGATACATCTGATGGCTCCCCGGGAGGCAAATGGATTCTGTCTTCGGGGAAAGGGATGATTTTTGCGTGAGTTGAGGCCTCTGGGTCTGAAATTTGTTCATGCTCGTATGGGTTGTGATGATGTTCAACGGGTGCTTGGCAGCTTTCTATGTCGGCAACATTCCGGTACATACGATCCAGTTCGCCCATCAGTCTTTCTTCCGATGCCTGGTCGTCTTTCATTCTTTTACCTTGTTTTTCTCTCTTCGACGGATGCGGCGGCCTTCTTAGTCGTTCATTCTGTTCAAATAACGGCTTGCCACGAACTCGCCATCTAATCCTATGGATTGGGCATAAGCCTTCACATAACTTTTCAAGAATACTCTGGAAGGTGCTTTTTTATACTCATCGTCTTCAATGGCACGCAGGAAAATCATCCGGACTTTCGTCATCTCACTGATGATTTCGAGAGACACCCTTAACTCGCCTCTGATCCTTTTCAAATCCTTCCCCCGCAAGGCGTTCTGGGTGAGAATTTCTTGAATCACGGCGTTTGAAGAAACCATGGCCTTCAATTCGTCTCTTATTGTTAATATGGTATTGTTTGTGGAGACCTTAGAATCTCTTATTAGACCAACCGTCTTCCGGCCGTCCTGAGATTTCATCCCTTCCTTCAGGATGCCGCATTCACTGAGGGATTGATCATATCGGGATCTTTTCTTTTCGTCGATCAGGGTCGCATACGCTTCATCCAGCCTGGCTAGAATTGCCTCTCGCTCTTCTCTGGAAAAGAGAGAATAGCTTACCAGAGAGTCTTCATGATAGAGCTGATAATTTTCCTTATACGCAAGGCTGATCTCGAAGGGGGAAACATCGAATTCAATTCCCAAGAGCTCATAGAAGTTCTGTTCCATCAGTTTCTTCATGGGATGATTATCCAGTCAGAGTGTTTACATCCGGCAGGGTGAAAGCCGGAACCTCACCCTGCCCATGGATCACAGCGACGATACGTTTGGTTAAGGCTTTAAGATCCATCGTTGCCTGGGAATAGGGATATTCCTCAACAAAAGGTCCTTTCTTGCAGAGCTCGTCATGGACCCGTTCATCAAAGCCCACGTTGCCCATGAATTGGATTTTCAGGCCGAGGTGTTTCTCTATGATCTTACAGATCAAGATCCCGATCTTTGAATTATCCTGTTTTCGAACCTGGTTAAGAACCAGCTTGAATTGAAAAGCCTGTAAAATTCCTTCTATCCTGTGACCGTTCTCCAGATCGATTTCCTTCAGGACATCGAGGAGATATTCTGGATTATTGATGACGGTGTTCGGGTTCCGCGCTTCGGCCGCCTGGGCCAGCTTCCTGAATTGATGGCCCTTCAGGATCTGCTGAATCTTACGAATATAGACTGAGCGAATCAGCCTGTAGAAATTTTCGATAGAGGTGGGCTCTGGGCAACAAACAAAGATTCCTGAATCCGACAGGGTGAAAAAATCGATCGTATTAAAAGATGTGCCTGAACTCAGATCAAGCAGAATGTAGTGATAATCGAGTCTTGATATGGCTCGCAACATTTTCGTCTTCTGTTCGTAGGCGAGATTGGCAATGTCCAGCTTGTTCCTTGCCCCGCTGATCAGAAAAAGATTGGGGATCGGTGTTTGCAGAACCGTTTCCTCAAGTCTTGAAAATCTTTTGTTAATAAAATCGGAGAGGCTTCTATCCGGATCGGAAAGGCCGATGATCGTGTGAAGATTGGCCGCACCAAGGTCAGCATCGATCAGAAGGGTTTTGAACCTCTGCCTGGCTAAGAGGATTCCAATATTGCCGGTTAGGAAGCTCTTCCCGGTTCCCCCCTTTCCTCCACCGATTGGCCATATCTGTGCCATAGGGATCACACTGATTTACGTTGTTCCACCATCAGCCACAGTGATGAGCATGCCTCACACAGTGACAGGAGCGAGATGATTCCCGCCCCCCTCTTCATCGCCTTCAATGCTGAATTGATGCTTGCACGACCTGCAATAGGAACTGATTAATCTACGAGCAAATTTAGTGCCAATATTTGCTGTAACTCTAACTTATTAGTTTTATTATGTTTGCTTCATTTTCTTACGAAACGAACAAGAATCATAATTGGCAATTTCTTGACCAGGAATTTACATTTTTTGCATTTTGAGCGGAGCGGGGAGAGAACTCCCGGGCCACCCCGTTAGGACGGGACAGGCACGCCCGGGGCCGTTCGACAGAACTCACGGCCCTGAGCATGTCGAAGGGCTTCCCTGAGTATTCAAAGTTCCCCTTCTAACACTTTTTCAACCGTCTCGAGCATGTGCTCGATCGTAAAAGGTTTGCAGAGCAACGGGATCTGATTTAATAAAGCAACCTCTGAAACCTCAGGGGTTGGGTTACTTGTGCAGAAAACAAAGTGTTTCTTTGCCCCCTCATCATGCAGCGTTGCCTGCCGAAAGAAATCGAGTCCGTTCATTATTGGCATATCGATATCTGTGATAATGACGTCGAAGAAACTTCGGTTCGTTTTTTCCAGCCCCTCACGCCCGTTATTCGCAGATTCCACCTTACCGCGTCTTTGAAGAATCCGCTCCCACAAGAGGCGGAGGGCAGGATCGTCTTCAACGACCAGAAACGCATGCTCCCAGATCTTAGGGAAATCGTTCACGGGGCGGGGTGGTCTGAGGTGATCTGGTAACCGACTGAGATACTTCTCGATCCGGTTCTGGTGGTCCTGAACAATTGAGGCCATTTGCTGCAATGTCTTCGAGTCCTGCTGGTAGGTCGTCATAACGTACAAAAAGATATCATTCAATTCAGAAAATTCGACACTGACAATGTCTGATAGAAGGGCTGTTTGGGTCAAATCATCCGCGAGCAGTTCAGTTAAAGAATCATGAAACGACTTCTCAACCCGATCCCTTGCAGCCGCGTCCACACTGATGGCAAACTGCGGAGATTCTTTGTCACGGAACGAGTCACGGGCGGACTTCAAAAGCTGATAGTGCTGAGCCTCATCTTCCGCTAGCCGAAGAAGGAGGCCAGAAAGGACCTTGTCTCCTTTGAAGCGATCCGCTGCACGTGTGTAGAAATTGCGGGCGAGATCTTCAATATTACAAAGCCAGGTTATGATATCTTCCATTACCATTGTTGCTCCTCAAGTTATAATGATTATTATTAAATTGGCCACGATGCATGAATAACCGTTCCCCTTCCCTTGATGGATTCAACGGTGAAGGTGCCACCCGATAGTTCGGTTCGCTCCTTCATGCTCCCAAGGCCAAACCCTCTCTTCGCTTTTTCCAGATTAAACCCAATGCCATCATCCTCTATCATGAATTCTATCCTATTCCCCATTTTCTTTACGGAAAGGCGCACAACGTCTGCCTGGCTATATTTGGCGATGTTGTTCATGGCTTCCTGCATCACTCGGTAAATGACCGTTTTTAATGGGACAGAAACTTCGTCTTCCTGAATCTCGATTTCTTTTTCGATACGAATGGCTGGATAGACCTTTTGGAATTCCCGGCAGAACCAACCGATCGTTGCTAATATACCGAGATCATCAAGGATGGAGGGCCGCAAATCCATCTGGATTCTTCGCAGTTCTTCGACGCTGTCTTGAATCATCGGGATAATTGATTCTATGGATTCCTCCTTTGCCTTGGTCTTTCTCTCCCTCTCTTGTCGGAGGGTATTTTCTACTCTAAATTTGATCGCCGTCAACATTTGTCCAATGCCATCATGAAGTTCCTGAGCCACCCGTTTTCTTTCTTTTTCTTGGATGGTCAAAAGCTGGGAAGAGAGAATCCGAAGTCGATTCTCCGATTCTTGGAGCTTCACGGTTCGTTCCTGAACTCGTATTTCTAACACTTCATGGGATCTGCGGAGTGACTCCTCCGCCTGTCTGCGTCCTCTCTCTTGGAAATCTCTCTGCAATCTTGCACGAAGGATCGGGGCTATGTAGCTGGCAATCTTCTCCAGGAAATCCTTATCTTTCTCCTTATAGTCTGTCGCCTTGTTGCCGACCTCAAGAAGCCCAATGACTTCTCCCTGATACATAATGGGCGTAACCAGAATCCTTATTATAGGAATATGTCCTTTAGGCACACGTAAGCCTTCATTTGCATAAAGGCTCCTCTTCTCTGTAAGGCCCCGACCCCAGATGCCACCCCAAGTTTCGCGAGGGTATTCTATCGTCTTATCTGGAATCTGGCACTGTTCCCAGATGTCTCTCGTCATAGAGGGGATAATCAGGGTTTCATGTTCATCGATGTATCCGAAAATCCCGTACTTGCTTTCCATGGCTTCTAAAATAATCTTCAAAACTTCTCCGTAAATATCATCATCGGGGACAGTTAGGAAGACTTGCTCAATCTTGTTTCTTAAGAACAGTTCTTCCTCTGCCCTCCTGCGCTGGATGTTTTTTCCTAATCGGCCAGCGAACGCGTTTAACAGGTCTCTCTCTCCCCTCAGAAAAGGGCCCTCTTCAGATTCTGGCTTTTCCTCCAGGGAGTACACTTCCAAAGTACCTTTAGGCTCCTCATCCACCAAAATGGGAACGCTCTGCTTCCAAATGGTTTCCATAAAGTTGCCGGTTTTGTAAATCTCATCTCCGAAAATAAGGCGAGCGCAGATCACTTCAGGATATTGCCACCCGGAAGGAATGATGTCCACTGTCCCTTGAAATATCTCAGGCAAAGAAATGTCGGGCCTTTCGATAAGACTTGAAAAAGCATATAAGCAATTCAATGCCTTGACCCGGTCACCAAGTTCATGCGTCTTTTTTCGTAGTGCCTCCTCTATTCGCCTGCGTTCTATGATTTCGCCTATCAACCTTGCAGAAGTCAGCAAACGACTCTTGGCAACATCGATGATGAAGGGCGGACGACGCTCATATTCGTGGGCACATTTGAGAAGTTCGTCCATCCCAATACCATATCTCGCCGCGATTTCATGCAATTTTTCTGGGTCTTGGGGGGGGTCCGCGTAGCCAAAGTTGATGGACCCTACAATTTCTCCGCCGACCCAGATCGGAACCGCGAAAAGGCGGATGCCCCCTTTACACTCGATGTCAACGGGCTGGCCCGTTTCGATAGAAACCTTCGAGGCTTCACGCCAACACGACTCGTGGCAGTGCCACTTGCCGCAATCCAATGCCTCTCTGTTGCTGTCGGTTCTACACAGATTGCGCGACGCTTGGTCAAGGACCCGACACCAGTTCGAAGAAAAAATGCCAAGAGCATAATCTCCATTCTTCTCATAGACCGCCCCCGAAGTGTCGAGTAAATCCAGATAGTCACTTACAATTTCTCTTAGAACTTCTTCTCCTACAGAATCCAGGATCAAACCATAAGTGTTAATTTCAACCAGGTTGCCATAAGGCGGCGCATAATCCTTCTGCTTCGGCTGAACAGGATTATTCAGGAGCCATTCAATGCGCTTCAATTCCTGAGCCGCCTGGTTGTTTTCGATTTCCGATTCTTCCAATTCAGCAATTCGTTGCCGTAATTCCATTAGTTCATCTGTAACTTGCTTTTTTGTCTTGTTTTGATCTTTCATTTTATTAACTCCTTCAGGCAATACTCTTCTCGCTTCTCTTTTATTTCAACAATCCCGGATCAATGAAAAAACCTCCTCCTCTTAAACAAATAGAAAGCAGCATTGAAAATCGGAAACTCCTATTTTCTGTTTAAATTCACACACAACCCACTGGACGGAATGGATATATAATAAAAAGGCCGAGCTAGCCGAAAGTCCATCCTTCGGCAGCTCGGCCATCTTATCTTAAAAAGACCCGCCGCTTTCCGCCCCCTTTTTACAAAGGGTTCGGCTTTATCGGGTGAGCTGTTATCGGTTACTTATTTATCAAGAAATGTCTTTTCTGTCAATCGAACAATTGGATGGGTTTAAGATGCCAACACACGGAATCGGGTTTATGCGATTACAGATCGAAATCTACCCCTTTGGAGGAAAAGGCTTGAATGAAGAGTCCCGGAAGGGAAAATTGATGAAAGGATTATCGGTAACCCTTTCCCCTTGTCACCAGAAAGGAAAAAGGAAATGCATAATAGGAGGGTTAGAGGTAATAGGTTGGAGGTCGAAGACCAAAAAGAAGGACCAACTTTTTACCTCAAACCCTAGACCTCAAACAATCCTCCACTCTTGGCGCTATGCTGTTAACGTAGGGGCTTTTGGTAGGTTGCTTTCGTCTCCCTACCACCCTATCTCCCCATCTCCTCATCTTTCTTTTCAATGAACGGCCAACTTTGTTATGGATGACACCAAATCTTCTGCGCTCTTACTGGCATCTATCATCTGAGGGTTGATAATAAGATGATTTCATTTTACTAATCTTTGAGACCATCAAGAATAAAGACTGCGGAGGATGACCGTGGCTGAAATTCAATTTTTCAAAAAAGAGGATCAATCCTGGTACCTTGACCCAAAGGAAGGATTTTCGAAAAAATACATGTCTTTTGAGATTAGAAGAGATGATCTCACTGGACATGTTTCTCGAATTCTTCCCTACCGTCGAAAGTATCCTGAGGTCGTGATCCCTCCTGAAATACTGGAAGCTTCCAAGAAAGCCTGCCCCTTCTGCGCAGATCAGATCGCGGTTTCTACTCCAAAATTCCCACCTGAAATCGCCCCCGAAGGGAGAATCCGCAGAGGAGGTGCATGGTTGTTTCCCAACGCATTTCCTTATGCTCGGTATAATTGGGTGATTGTCCTCAGCGAAGAGCATTTCCTTTATCCCGATCAATTCTCCGTTGAGATATTGAGGGATGGTTTTCTCGTGGCACAAGAGGGGATCAAGAAGATTGGACAGAGTCAGCCGGAATTTCAATATGCCTATATTAACTGGAATTACCTTCCTCAATCGGGAGCGGGTATGTTCCATCCCCATCTCCAGGTCGTCGTTGAGGATCTCCCCACGACCTCGCACAAAAAGGTGCTCGAAGGGTTAAACAGATATCAAGGGGATGGGAAGTCTTCATTTTGGCAGGATTATCTTCTGGAGGAGATCAAGAGGGGGGAAAGATATATCGGTCATCAAGGGGATGTCCATTTTCTAACGGCCTTTTCACCACGGGGCATCTTTGGAGAGATTTTCATTCTCTTTTCCAACCGGTCCGCGATCGATGAAGTGAACACAGAAGATTGGACCTGTTTATCTCAGGGCCTGATCAACATCTTTCAGCATCTGAAAAGCCAGATCCCCGGCTTTAATCTTTCCTTGTTTTCCGGGAATCTCAAAGGTACCCGGTCATGGGTATATGGAAGGCTTTGCCCCAGAATGATCATCCCTCCATGGAATATCAGCGATATTAACTACTTCGAGAAACTTCATGATGAGGTGATGTGTGTGGTTTCTCCGGAGGAATTCTGTAAAACCCTCAAGCCTTTTTTTGCAAGCTATCGTGATTCTTAATTCTAAACATTCTTGACGAGGGGACCTTTGGTGGGTTGCTTTCGTTTCCCCATCACCCTATCTCCGTGCAAAACCTTTTTCTTGAAAAGATTGGATGACGGAGATAAAATTCTATATGATACGAATGACCTCATGATTCATAGACCGGATCAGCCAGTAGGTTCTGGCGAAGGAGGATGGGCATGAAAAAGGCAGCAAAGATAGGAATGATTGTTCTCGGGATCATTATCATTTTGATCATCGCGCTCAGCATTTTTATCAAAAGTTTCCTCACCAGTGACAGGCTCAAGGGGATGATTCTTCCTCAGGCTGAAGCCGTGACAGGAAGAAAGGTCAATCTGGATGAGATCCATGTCTCTCTTTTTAAAGGGATTGTGGCCAAAGGATTGAGCGTCAAGGAGAGGGACGGGCAAAAGGATTTTGTAAAAGTCGGGGAATTTATCCTCTCCTATAAACTTTTACCTCTTCTGAAAAAGCAGGTCGTTCTCAGCAAGATTGAGGTTGCTTCTCCATCCATTTCCGTCAAGAAAGACAAAAAAGGAAGATATAACTTCAGCGACATCATTGAAAGGCAAGCGAAAGAGCCCCAAAAACCTAAGAAACCCTCACCCCCTGAAAAGGAGGGGCTTCCTGTCTCCATCGTCACCGATAGACTCTTCATTCAAAATGCCCAATTCACATTTATGGATGAAGAAAAAGCCCTGCCAGATATCTCCATTGCTTTGGATGCTGAGTTTAAAGGATCGGTAGGACAGGATGGGACTCCAAAGATGGAGTTTGGCCGCCTCTCTCTGAAAGAGATGAAGGCGAGACTCAAGGAGATGGTGGTCAAGGTTTCAGGGAAGATCGATATGGATCCAAAAACCGTCAAGGCAAATCTTCAAACAGTGATTGGGGAGGAAAACATAGATGTCTCTGCAACGGTGAAAGATTATCTTTCAGCACCCGATGCCGTCGCTAATATCCATGCCAAAACACTTAATCTTAAGAAGCTTGCAGCCTTAGGCAGTGGAAAGAAAGAAGCTGAAGGAGTTCCCAGGAAAGAAGAGGTTCGTAAGAAGGAGGAGAAAAAACCTGAGAAGGGAGAGAGCGACCTGATGAAGAAACTTAAGGCCTCAGGGCAGGTCGTTGTTGATACAGCCAAATACGAGGATCATACCATCAAGGACTTTCGCCTGAATTATCGATATGCCAAGGGAATGCTGAAGGTGGAACCCATGGGGCTTCAGTTTTCCGCAGGGGGATCCTTTACGGCGGACGGTTCTCTCAATGGAACCCTTCAATTTACAGCTGAAGAGCCCTCTGCCATTCAAAAGAGTTTGAAAGGAAAGGCAGTGGTGAAGCTGGGAAAGGGCGCGGTGAAAGAGTCTCAGATTTTTGATGCCATTGCCCTTCTCACGGGAATCTCTGCCCTGAAGAATCCGGCCTTTGACGACGGTTTGTTCAATTTTGATATAAGGGAACAGAAGATCTACTTGGATGGTTTCATCAACTCCAGCCTCTTCAAAATCATTCCGAAGGGTGTGATGGACTTTGAGAAAAGGCTGGACATTCCGACAGAGTTGAAAATTTCTCCCACGCTCTCGAAAAGCCTTGGCAAGACCTTTGCTTCGATAAAATTTATCGACGATGAACAGGGATGGAAGAGCATCCCCCTCAAGATCAAGGGTACCGCAGATCAGCCGAAGGTGAACCTCGATGAGGAGGCCCTGAAACGACAGCTCGGCCCTATCTTGAAAAAAGGATTAGAGAAGCTTCTTCAAGGGCAAACGACTGAGGAGTCGGGGAAACCTTCCCAAAAGACGAAGCCAGGCGATGTTTTAAAAGAGCTTTTCGGGAAGTAGCCCTTGAAATATTCCTTTTCATCCTTGGCCCCTGGTCAAGTAGTGTTGTAAGCCTTTTTTCTTAGGAAGAAC
>Ga0224495_10002771_pt1 | contig 11214 bp, 8 predicted proteins | sample SF_Jul11_sed_USG_FD_168128 | JGI IMG/M metagenome (GOLD analysis project Ga0224495, IMG submission 168128) | Sediment microbial communities from San Francisco Bay, California, United States - SF_Jul11_sed_USGS_4_1 | ecosystem: Environmental > Aquatic > Marine > Sediment | place: USA: California...
AACAAAACGGCATTGAGAATATTATAAACGGTTGTGGTAACAGGCCCTGCAATTTTGCGAAGATACCAGTAGAGTGTCAGCCGGGTCTGGACGGCAATCGGAGCGCAAACAAAAGTCCAGGTCAACACAGCCATCAGGTTACCGAGAAGCAGCCCTATAAATATATCAAAGGCGCTTGCACCCCATGCGACAAACAACGCCCCTATGACGAACTCGGTTCCGGCTACGTGCTCGCCTGCAAAAATACCGGCAAAATGTTTTCCGGGCTGAAGCTTGTTCTCGGAGACCGGCTCGCGCTCAAATTCGTAAAGTGAATCCATTCCCTTTATAGCACTGCTTTTGATGTCAATGGCCATATATTTTCCTTTCCGTTTACAGAATGCAGAATGTAGGGTGGGCTTTAGCCCACCAATTGTTCTGTTGTGGGGCAAGCCCAACCCTACATTCTTAAGCTTGTTACCCTGGCTTCGTAATCCCTAACCTCTTTCAGCCAGTCCGGTCCCACCGGAACATCCATTTTGCTGCAATAGTAATCCCAGACTGCCCCGAAAGGCATTGTTTTGAGTTCCTCCAGCATCGCAAGCCGTGACGTAAAGTCGCCGCTCATTTCCATCTCACGCAGTTTCTCCGTTGGCTCCAATAGTGCAATCAATAGGGCCTTGAGCATACAGCGGCTGCCGATTACCCAGGCCGCCACCCGGTTGATGCTGGCGTCAAAAAAGTCAAGACCGATGTGCACTCTTTCGAGGTAATCGCCTCGCACTAATTCTTCGGCAATGGCACGCAGCTCATCCGATAGGATTACGACGTGGTCACTGTCCCAGCGGACGCCCCTGCTGACGTGGAGCAGTATCCGGTCAAGAAACTCCATTACCGATGATATCTTATCGGAGACAACCTCCGTCGGATGAAAATGGCCTGTGTCCAGACACAGCAGGATATTGTTACGGACAGCATAACCAAGGTAAAATTCGTGTGAGCCGACAACGTAACATTCCGAGCCGATGCCGAAAAGCTTACTTTCGACACAATCCAGGAGGCTGTTCTGGTCAATCTTTTCAGCGAATATTTCATCGAGAGATTTTCTAAGACGCTGGCGGGGTCCTTTCCGGTCTGCGGGGATGTCCTTATACCCATCGGGAATCCATAAGTTTGTTACACAGGCTGTGTCTAATTCCTTTCCCATTGCAGCACCGATTTTTCGACACGCTATTCCATGCTCTACCCAGAACCTGCGTATTCCCTCATCGGCGCTGGACAATGTGAAGCCGCTCTCGGCCTTCGGGTGCGAAAAAAAAGTCCCATTAAAGTCCATCCCAAGCCCGTTACCCTTTGCCCAGTCTATCCACGCTGCAAAGTGTTCGGCTGTTAATTCGTTGCGGTCTACTTTGCTCCGCCCTTGGCGGATTTCCGCGTACATTGCGTGCAGGTTCAACCGGTGCCTGCCCGGTATCAGGCTCATCGCTTTTTCGATATCCCCGCGCAGCTCATCGGGCGTTCGTGCCTTGCCGGGATAAGCGCCGGTGGCAACCAGCCCCCCACCACTGAGGCCCTCGCTTGTTTCGAAGCCGCCCACGTCATCTCCCTGCCAGCAGTGCAGCGATATGGCTGTTTTACGCAGCCGTTCAATCGCCTTTTCGGTGTCAACACCTAACTCAGAATAACGCTGCTTCGCCGCCTCGTACGTTTTCTCAATCCCTTTTAGATCACTCATTTTCTCTCAAATCCTTCACGCAGGAAATAAAAACGAACGTGTAATTATCACTTGTTTTTCAACGAGTCCTTATCAGGCAGTTCGGGAAAAGCAGCATGTGGCTCAGTCTGATACCAGAAGGCCACCGAGGAAAGGTCGTCTTTTAGAGGCAGATACCTTCCACCGCTCTGCCACCCCAATGCCTGAATTGTTACTTTAAGGTCCTTTTCAAACCGTATCGGGTCCATAATATGCCAGCGATAGAGCCCGAATCGCGGCTGCTTCTCGGACATTATCACCTGCGGCATACCGGCATAAGGCGTGTTGAATTCCTGATACCCACCGCCCTGGGGGTTATCAAAACCATAGGAGCCGCAGAAGTAATCTTCCGTCCCGGTGCCGCAGATTGTCGGGAATTTCTTGTCCCCGTCCATAAAGAACTTTATCTCACCTTCCCCCCACCAGCCGGGACTGTTTGAGCCCCATATCATATACGTTCCTACGTACTGCCCTTGTCCGCGGATGCCGTCAACAATGGTGTAGTCTTCCTTGTCGGGCAGCGGATTGACCCGGCGAAACTGTGCGTGCAAGTAAGCCATATCCTGCGGCACATCGGTCAACGTATGGTCAATCTGATAGTACAGCGTCATCGGTTTCTCATCGATATTGGTCATCGTAATCTTGCATCGCTTGCGAAACGGCATCGCCCAGTAGCAGTTAAATCCGCTCTTGGGATTAACACAAACCGCCATTGAGGTGACCTTTATATACTGGCCCATACCGCACGCGAAGAAATCGCCGGCGGGGCATTCGACGGAGGGTTTCTCTTCGCCGTCCCAGTAAATCCGCAGGATGTTCATACGATTATCTCCGGTCGGAGTCATCCAGATGTGCTGGATGGCGCCGGGGCCTTCGATATCGGCCATTAAAAAGGTTTGTCCGGCCTCAATCCTGACCGAAGGCGAAACCTTCCAGCCCTGTCCTAACTCGCGGGCCGGTCCTGACCCCGTGCCCTCTGTTGCCATACCCGCCTTGCCCTTCTCGCCGGTAAAGCTCTCGGGACTGATCGACCTCGTCCTGGCATCCGACAGGCGAGGCAAGTTTCCCAGGCTCATTTTCAGGCCGTTGAATCCCGATTTCTCCTCGGCGCATCCGGCAGCCAAAAAGATTACCGCCAGGAGCCCACAGAAAAACCAAATTTGATTGTTCGACTGCTGCCTAATTGTTTTTTTCATAATCCATCCCTTTCCCTTTCTTAATTCATTGACTTTTTTCCTTATGTTCTATGGATTTTGATATATTTCCAACAGTTTATCTTCCGCATCTTTCGTCCACAAGCCATTATATAAACGTTCGGCCACTTCCGGCATTTTTTCGCTTAATTCTTCCAACGTCACCAGCCCAATGTCTCTGCAAGCAGGGTAGACAACAATCTTGCCGGCGATAGACCTGTCCTCAACAGCCCGGATTCCCTCGGTCGCCCCTTCAAGACCGCTAATGGCCGCAACGCTGACGTTGGTGTCAAGAGAGCCGGATTCCGCCTTTTCCAGCATTCGTTTCATGTCATCCAATGTTGAGCCGCTCGTCCCGATGAAATAGAGCTGCCTTTCTATATATGTATCAAGGTCAATCTGGCCTGATACCGTGGCGGGAATGCCGGCGAAGATATTTATCAGGCCTCGCTGGGCAGCGTTTTTCACCGAGGCGGCAACAAGCTTTGGTACGGGAGCCATCAAAACAGTATAGTCGAAAGTCTCGCAAATTTCATCCTTTGTTGGATTGTATGTCTTATATTCAACCGCGTTCTTTTTGGCCAAAGGACCGGCGATTCTTGTCAGTGTATTAAGTCTGTTGTCGTCCAGGTCACCTGCAAAAACGCTGACACCTTTCACGCCCTGGCAGATATTGCGCACAACGTGCATCATCCCCATAGGGCCGCCCGCACCGATGACATTAATCTTGTCCCCTTGGCGAATCTCATCAGTCTGTGGGATTATTTCCATAGAATCAGCCGGGTCCGAGCCAATTGTGCCCACTATACGAATAGGGCCGTAATGAATCCGGCCCAATGCGGTGACAACATCCCGGCCGAATTTGCCGCCACAAAGAACGATATTCAACAATCCTCCTGTGGCAACTTTTGCAAACAAAGCCTCGACAGTATTGACTTCGGAGCCAAAGTAAATCACATCATCGTAACCGGTATCTGTAAGCTCTGACACGTTTGAGACTCTTTTGACGGGTACATCCAGTTCCACTGGAGGTGTCTTTGAAAACCATGTTATTCGGGCCGGCTTGCCGTAGCGATTAAATAAATTTACAAAAGCATCTTCGTTTACCTTTGCATCAGCCACTACAAGCATCCGGCCTTCTGTTTTTATGCCTGTGCGTTCCCCGGAGACATAAGCATCTTCAACGCAGGCCCACGGCTCCACTAAAGCTATGGCTGAGGCTGAAAGCTCCTCTGAAACCGGTATCAACATAGACTCACCATCCGGCGAGGTTATGACCCTTTCATCCATCAACACATATTCCTGGAGGGCCCCTTCGAAGTTATACCCGAAGGCACCGTTGGAGCTGGCAGTCCGAAGCCAGCGGTAATCGGTCTGGACGAGGAAACGGTCACCGCCCTTAAAGTCTTCTACGCCGGCCCCGACTGCTTCGATTCTCACCACAGTTTCATGTCCGGGCACAGTCGGCTTCTGACCGGGGACATAGCTTGGTATCTCTTTTAGTATTTCAGGGTCAATTCCGGAGACTATTTCGCTTTTGCGGACGTGTGAAGAGAACTGCTTCAGCAATTTCAGGTCGGAAAAACAAAGCCCGACCACTTCCACCCTGCAAAGAATTTGATGGGAACCGGGTTTGAAGACCTCTTTCGATTTATTCAAAACAAGCTCGTCCGGACCGATGAGTTGGACCGCATATTGAGTTTCAGGTAAATCTGCCATAATAGTGTGTGTCTCGTCTCTTGTGCCCTGTTTTTTAGCTCATGGCTTACATACTGTGAGATATTTTATCTAATATTTCCTGTGCGGTTACGTCCTCACTTAAGCCGCCAAGCTTGTCCTCGTGCTGCGGCTGCAGTGAACTTCCAACCGTTTGGAAAAATTCATTTTTCTTCGCAACACTTACAAAATTTTTCCCGGCCCATTCGCTGGTATATCCCAGCCCGCATTGTTGTTGGAGCGCCGAGTGAGCATAAAAAATCTGCGCACCTTTTAAGAAAACCGGCACCAGCGGCGAAAGCTCCTTGGTATCGAAATCATCCACGAACTTCTGCCCCGGGCTGTTCATTTCCGTCCCAACCACGACGGGCAGATGCAGCTTTTCGGCCAATTCAATCAGGTTGTATAGATTAGCCAATTTTTCGTCTCCATGTCCTGTTCCATAATTGCGGTCGGGGATAACATTGATAGCCGCTGCGCCGGTATCTTTGCTAACCTCCAGCAGCTCTTCAATTGCCTTTTCACCTTCACTCGTGCCGTCCAGCCATGTCACTGTGGGGATGCCGCCGGCGGCAAGAATAAACCGGTTCGTCTCGGCCATAAGCGGAAATGAGCCTTTATCGGGCAACACATAACCCACACCGCCTCGCTTCATCGTTTTGGCCCGAATTGTATTCAGCAGGTCTCTGCTTTCCGGCAGCTCTAACGATGTTGCGTCGACGCCCAGTTTTTCAGACCAGTACTGCTGCAGCGCATTATCATCATCGAACGACTCTTTTGCTTTTCGGGCGTATGCCAGACAGATATGACGCTCGGTCGCATTGCCTGATGGCGTTAGTACAAGCACGTCCCGCTCATAATCCAGTTCCACTGGCGCTAAATGCTTGTTTACCCGACCCATCAAATCTCGGTTTCTCTGCTGGGCAAGTTTGCGAAGATTGGTTAAAAAATCCCCCAGCTCACCCTGTAACCTGGAAGTTGGAAATCCAACGCCCATATGATAGGAGATACCCGGCTCGCCGGGTGAGTTAATCACCCTGTCGGAAAACTCCGGCACGAAGACCCGCGACTCCAGACCGGCACAGCCTTTTAAACCAAGCATCTTCGCTGCCTCAAGAAATTCCTCCAGCGCGTCGAGCACATCGAAATCCACTACTCCCGCAAAAGCCAGCCCCCGCCTGCGGGCCAGCCACGCGAATTTGCTCGGAGAATAACCATAAGTATTGTAAGAGAAGAATGTATGACAATGCAGATTGACGTCCGTGCCGGGCTCGGGCAGAGTGATTTCACCTGAGCGCACCTTTTCACACAGTGCCGAGAGCGCTTCCTTTCTTTCTGCGGAATCGAAACTATCCAGCTTTTGCTCAAGCTCTTCTATCAAAACGTCCCTTTCCCTGCCGGTCATTGATATTTAATCATAAGGGCATGTGAAAAAATTGCTGCTCCGTTATCACTTGTTCACTTTTTTATATTGTTCATCCCATAGTGAGGCTTCTTTGGGCTGATACTCTTTTAGCTCGAAAGAATTACGGATGATTTTTCTAAGCTCGGCCAGGTTTTTAATCTGCCCGGCCGCCTTGGCCTGTATCAAGAGATTGCCGCTCGCTGTCGCCTCTATCGGCCCTGCGACCACTTTCTTGCCGATTGCATTGGCTGTGAACTGGCAAAGAAGCTCGTTCTGTATCCCTCCACCGACAATGTGCAGGCAATCTATATTTTGGCCTGTAATATCTTCAAGCCTTTCCATTACCACGCGATACTTCAGGGCAAGACTTTCCAGAATCACCCTTATCATCTGTCCCTTGTCGTCGATTGGTTCCTGGCCGGTTTCTGCGAGGTAACTATTGATTCTTTCAGGCATGTCCCCAGGTGCGAGAAAGCCGCTGTAATCAACCTCAAGATGCCGGGCGAAGGGTTCGGCTTTTTGGGCCATGTCGGTCATTTCAGGATATGATAACTCAGTACCATCACGCTGCCATTGTCTTCTGCACTCCTGGACCAACCATAGACCCATTATGTTCTTCAATAATCGAATTGTATTGTCAACTCCACCCTCATTAGTGAACTCATACTGAAAGGTCTTGTCGTTTACAATCGCGTGCGGCACTTCGACGCCCATCAAAGACCACGTCCCTGATGATAGATACGCCCATTTCTTGTTTTCTTCTGCCGGCACCGCGGCCACGGCCGATGCCGTATCGTGTGAGGCGGTCGCGATAACAGGAATCCGGTTACAGCCAAGCTCCTGCGCAATTGGCTCGGTTAGTTGACCTACAACGGTGCCGGTTTCGACAATGTCCGGCATAATCTCTATCGGAAGGGACAGCTTGTCGAAAATCGGCTTCGACCATTGCCCTGTTTTCATGTCCATCATTTGTGAGGTGCTTGCCAGGCTGTATTCGCCGAAAGCTTCGCCGCACAGAAAGTAGGAGAACAAATCGCCTATAAAGATTAGTTGTTTAGTTTTAGCCAGGGCTTCATGGTTTGCCAGGCGCATCGCGAGCACCTGGTATAAGGAGTTTAACTGCATAAACTGGATGCCTGTGTTCTCGTAGATTTCGCGTTTGCTCATTAACTCGAAGGCCTTGTCCATCATTTCATTAGTTCTGCTGTCGCGATAATGGTAAGGTTTCTCAATGAGTCTTCCATCGGCATCCAGGAGACCGAAATCAACACCCCAGCTATCGACGCCGATACCTGCTATGTCCCCGCCGGCCTGTTTCGCCGCTTTTCCAATGCCGGTTTTTATCTCCGACAGCAACCCTTCGAAATCCCACCGCAGCGTGCCGTTCTCTTCGACCGGGCCGTTGCTGAAGCGATGGACTTCTTCGAGAGTAAGCTTGTCAGCCGAGACCGAGCCGAGCATCACTCTGCCGCTCTCGGCACCGAGGTCAACCGCGATATATGTCTTTACTTCCGCCATTACAAATTCCCTTTACAAGTATTTTCGTTCTTTTTCGCTCATAATCACCGGCAGACATTTCATTACTAACAATACTGAAAAAGCGGTTTATAACCCAATTTCTTCACTATTGCAAATTGAAAATCACAGTATGAAGGCGCCCTTGTTACGTGTGTGGATACAGCCCCCCTTTTTGCATCAGCAAGACTTACGAGCGTTATGCAATTGATTTGGGGCAATTTTACGACAATGCGCAATGAGAGTACGGCTTGGGAGACCGGAAACGGCCGGTCGTTAGCTGGCCGGAAGTGTTTGAGTTTTCAGGAAGCGTTTTTTGGCCTGGCCGATGAGATAAAAACTACCGGTAATACAAATCAGGTCTTCTCTGTCGACAGCGCTTTTGGCAAGTCGCAGTGCCTCACCGAGGGTTGTAGCCGTCTGGCACATCTTGCCGCACATTTCCGTATACATTTCAGCCAGGTCTTCCGGGGACATCGCTTTCACTGATTTACTGCGGGTAAAAATCACCTTGTCAGCACCATATTGTAATTGGTGGAGCATTCCTTTAACGTCCTTGTCACTGTTGCAGCCAAATATCACCACCATGGAATCGTAGGGAATATTTTGACCTATTGCATGTATCAGGGCCCGGATACTTGCCGCATTGTGAGCGGCATCTATCATAATTCTCGGGTCATCGCAAATCATCTCCATTCGGCCCGTTAGCGAGACGTCGTTAAGTCCCTCAGTTGCCTTTTCGTCATCTATTTCGTAACCAATTGATTTGAGTTTATCCAGCATAGCCAGGGCCAAACCGCAGTTGATGGCCTGATGTTTGCCGTGCAATGGCACTCGCAGGTGTTCAAATTTACTCGTTGGTGTCGTCAGGCAAATTCTCGTATGTGGGCCGTCCTCACGTGACGTTTCAAATCGCTGCGAAAAATCAATATCGCCGCCGGTTACGCTCAACGGCGCCTTGACAGCAGTCGCACACGATTTTAGAACACGCATTGCCTCCGGGTCCTGTTCAACTGTAACAACCGGTACACCACGCTTAAAAACACCGGCCTTCTCTTTGGCGATGCTGCCAATCGTCTCGCCAAGTTGAAGCTGATGGTCAAAACTCAAACTGGTTATACCTACGACTTCGGGCCGAATAACATTTGTGCTGTCCAGTCTGCCGCCCATGCCTGTTTCGATCACGGCAATGTCGACATCCACATCTACGAAATGCATGAAAGCCAGCGCCGTCATAATCTCAAAGAAACTGACCTGCTCGGTTTTGGTTATTTTTTCTACCGCCGCATAAATGCGGTTCAGCAAACCAAGCATTTCCGACTCACGAATCATTTTTTCATTGACCCTGATTCGCTCATGCAAGTGTACCAGGTGAGGCGAGGTATATAATCCCACTACATAATCGTTTGCCTCGAGCATCTTGGCCAGCATCGTGGCAGTCGAACCCTTGCCCTTTGTGCCGGCTATATGGACTGTAGGAATTTTTTTATGTGGATTACCTATTAAAGACAGAAGATTTTCCATCCTCGAAAGGTTGAACGTCGTAACGTTATAGCGCAGACGCTTTTCCTTTTCGTAGTCAGTCCTCTCATACAGGTACTTAAGGGCCTCTTTGTAGCTCTTAAAAGCTTTACTGCTTTTAACCTTGGCAACTTTGGACGAACGTTTTCTGGTTCGCTTCTTTCCGATTGTTTTTGTTGATTTAGTCATTAAAACTCAATTATAATAGAAGAAGGCACACAAGTCAATACCCTTACACTCAAAACACTACAAAGTACTTCTAATATCGTTAAAATATATGGATAGAAGGTCTTGTTAATAAAGAGGTTAAAGATATATCTGCTCTATTTCATTAATATTCTAAATCTTTTTTTATCAGCACAGGTAAACACTCAATTAACTTTTCTTATAACATGCCTTCTGAGGCCGATTTTCAATTCTATACGGTTTTCACCCCCGGTTGTTCAAAAAGCATTTCGCTCCCCGTTTTAACGGCGGTTTCTTACACCCCCAACTTCTACTAATGTGAATTTAACAGGCACCCACCCCATCGACAAGGGGCACTTTTACCCACTCCAGAGAAAGGAAAGTTCCCAGATTTTCCACAGCCTCCATAAACTTGGTATAATCCGCTGGTTTAATCATATAAAAACTGCAGCCCATTTCGTAGAACCGGTTAATTTCGCTTGTCTCATCCGTCGTCGTCAGGATAATTACCGGAATCTTTCTCAGCTCCTCGTCCTCTTTAATCTGCCGAAGAACCTCTAACCCATCAACCTTGGGCATCCGAATATCAAGAAGCAACAAATAAAAAGCCTTTTCATCACGTTTTGCCTTGTCGTCCCTCTTGAACAGAAAATCCAGTATCTCCTGCCCATCTTTGAAAGGCAGAATATCATTATCGACACAACTGCGCCACAGATTCCTCTTTACAAGCTCAACGTGTCCCGGGTCATCTTCGGCGATAAGGATAACCGCGTCCTTGTTCATTTTACTACACCTTTTGTCTTCGGCATTCCATTAATCTGCGGCACTTCAACAACAGAAAGAAGCAAACCGACTTTTCGAACAGCTTCTGCAAAATCCTGGTACTCCACCGGCTTGACTACATAGATACTGCACCCAAGTTTATGGCAGCGATCTATCGTACGCGGATCATCTGTTGTCGTTAACATAACCACAGGAATCTTCTTTAATTCCGGATCCTCCTTGACTTTCTCGAGAACTTCTATACCATCTATCTTCGGCATGCGAATATCCAACAACAAAAGATACTCCTTGTCGTGCTCGCGTTTGGGCCCGTCACCCCTTACGAAAAGAAAATCGAGAGTCTCCTGACCATCAGCAAATCTGAGTATCTCGTTACAGACACCGGCACGCTGCAAACTCCTCTTTATCAATTCGAAATGTCCCTCATCATCTTCGGCAATAAGAATAACACCCTCTTTGTTCATGCTTTCCCTTTCCTGTCAACACCGTCATTGTAATCAATCAAACGCTCGGCAAAGACACAAAGAATTTGCTGCCTTTTCCAGGCTCCGATTCTACCCATATTTTTCCATTATGCCGGTCCAGAATACGCCTGACAATAGTTAATCCAAGCCCTTCTCCACTTTTTTTGTCAGGTTCGAGCCGGTGGAAAATCTCAAAAATCTTGTTCTGATGCTCTGGAGCAATACCTGCCCCGTTATCCTCGACGCAATAGATACTCTGACCATTCCCGATTTTAGCGTATATATGTATCATCCCAGGTCTGGATTTGTCAAGATATTTTAACGCATTATCCAGAATATTAGAGAAAACCTGGTTTATCTGTGAAGCATCACCCAGGCAGGGTGGCAGTGTCTCTATATCCACTGTTGCGCCCGCTTCCTGTGCCTGGTATTCCATATTTTTGATGACATCAGCGAGCATCGAGTTCATGTCCAAACGCTCAATATCAACCGCTGCCTGGCCCAGCCGGGAAAGACGCAACAGACCCGACAGAAGCAAATCCATCTTTCTCGCACTTCTCAAAATATAGCCTAACGCTTCAGGAACATCCTTATTAAAAGCTGTTTGCACTTCCTCGCTCATATCTGCAGATTTCATCTTGTCCTTAAGGGCCGATTGTATCAGCTCACAACAGCGGGATAACTCACAGCTAAAACCCT
>Ga0224495_10002772_pt1 | contig 11212 bp, 12 predicted proteins | sample SF_Jul11_sed_USG_FD_168128 | JGI IMG/M metagenome (GOLD analysis project Ga0224495, IMG submission 168128) | Sediment microbial communities from San Francisco Bay, California, United States - SF_Jul11_sed_USGS_4_1 | ecosystem: Environmental > Aquatic > Marine > Sediment | place: USA: California...
ATCTAATTTATCCCGTTTATCCAAGATCCTGTTATAGTATTCTTTGATCTCCTCTATGTTCCTGCACAACTTTACATCCTGGCTGATTCTTAATCTCAGCTCTTTAAGAAAAAGGATGGATTCGTAATGGCTTGAAAATTTCTTACCCTGAACCGTCCCGATCCCATAGATAAAGGAAGTCAGCGGTCTGGAGGCTGTTATCCTGGAATCGAGCTGTCTGACAGAGCCGGCAGCCGCATTTCGAGGATTGGCGAAAAGCTGGTCACCCGATTTCTCCCTATGCTTGTTTAATCTCTCGAATTCAGATTTGGTCAGGATGATTTCCCCTCTTACCTCGAGAAGCCTGGGAACAGTAATCTTTTTAGATAAAAGCTTCAAGGGAATAGACCTGATGGTCTTTAAATTTATGGTAACATCCTCACCCACATATCCGTCCCCTCTGGTGGAACCCTGGACCAGGATACCATTTTTGTACACCAATTCGACAGCCAATCCATCGAATTTGGGTTCAACAGCGTATTCGATTTTTTTCTCTTCCAAACCGGACAGTTCCATTACCCTTCGGTGAAAATCAGATAGCTCCTCTTCTGTAGTAACTTTGTTCAAACTCAGCATTGGCAGGGTATGTTTGACTGTTTTGAATTCATCCAAGGGTGTAGCGCCTACTCTCTGGGTGGGTGAATCCGGGGTGACAAGTTCAGGATATTTTTTTTCTGTCTCAACCAGCTCATCAAAAAGACGATCGTATTCTGCATCTGATATCTCAGGAGAATCCAGGACATAGTATAAATAATTATGGTAGTTTATTCGCTCCCTTAATTCCTGAACCCTTTTTCCTATTTTATTATTTATGTCAGGCATTACCTGTCAGTGAAGTACAATTACTAAAGATCACAAAAAAAGAATCGCCAAATAATTTGAAAAGTAAGAACAAAGCTGAAGCCCTTAATGGGTCTTAGCTTTATCTTACAATGTTTCTTTTAGGTAGTTTAAATTTCTTAAAAAATCTCCAGATTTTCTTTCAACCTCCCCTCCTGCCTTTTGTTCCACCTAAGAATTTGTCTTTTCGCTTACGGTCGAAAAGATGCTTTCCATGTTTAAAAAGACCCTTTCGGAAATCCCTCATTTTCTCCTTGTGCTGAGCTTCAGCCACGTACTCCTGCTTTAACCTCTCGTGCTTTACTTTTCCTGGCTTTTCCTCTTTAAGGGTGGTTTTTTCTTCAGATATTTTTTCATTATCCTGAGGTTTTTCTTGCATTTCTCCCTCCATTATGTGATTAATTATAATCTATCCAGTGTTGTGGAAAAAGTCAAATAAAAAAGGCAGTTCCTATATTAACTGGCTGCCTTTTTTAATTTACTACAAAGATAGATTTCTATTGACCACCGGTGGTATCAGCCTGTGTTGTATCAGCTGGAGTTTCAGCTGGAACTGATTCTTCAGTGGTTGTTTCCTCCGGTGCAGGCTCTTCCTTTTTACCACATCCAATAAGAACTGACAAGCTAAAGATAAGAGCAAGTAGCAAAACAAGCAGTTTCTTCATTTAAATACTCACCTCCCTTTATACTCGAATTAAGGTGTGAGTTACAAGTTAGGGTATCTACCGATTTCTTTTTACTTGACCAATTTGACCGCTTTTCGTATTATCTTAACGAAAATGAGAACTTTCGGATGTCTGTCAAAGTATAACTATTTAAGGTTTAATTTATATTTCAAAGTGAAAATGTCAATAAAAAAATTTAAAAATTCTTAAGAAAGGAATAAAATGCGACTTTTTTTCTTTTTGCTCTTAACACCCGACCCGGTCTCTTTTAAAGGAAGCATAATTCGTATGATTCTGGAGTCAGGAATTTTTGCAAAGGTTATTCTATTAATACTCTTTTTCTTTTCCATAATCTCCTGGGGGATAATAATTAATAAGCTCAGGCTATTCAGGAAAGTAGAAACTGAGACTAAGAGATTTATATCCATATTCAGGAAAAGTAAGACCATATCTGAGGCATATTTAGCCTGTGCAACTTTGCGCAGGACACCATTGTCTATGATGCTGGAGTCAGGATTCAAAGAGACTGAAATGTTTTCGAAAAAAGATTCTCTGGATAATCCCAGAGAAAAGGTGTGGTTAACCCCGGAAAAGAAATCTGAGGTAGTGAGAATGACTCTGGACAGAGTAGGGGCTGAAGAGATAAATAAATTAGAAAGGAATGTGGTTTTTTTAGCTACTACCGGGAATATCAGTCCCTTTTTGGGTTTACTGGGAACGGTATGGGGTATTATGGATTCATTTGCCAGTATAGGAATAAGGGGATCTGCCAGCCTGGCGGTGGTTGCTCCTGGAATCGCGGAGGCTTTGATTGCTACAATTTTTGGCCTGGCAGTAGCTATTCCCGGGGTTATTGGATATAACTATTTTAATAACCGTTTAAAATTTGTAACCTCAGACATTGAGAATTTCTCTTTGGAGTTCCTTTCCTCAGCAAAGAAAGAGGGTATTTTATGAAGAAAAGGCTTTATCCTGCTCTTTACGACATAAATGTGACCAATTTAGTGGATGTGGTCTTGGTGCTCTTGATAATCTTTATGATTACCGCACCGATGCTTCAAAGCGGGATCGATATTAACCTGCCCAAGACGGTTGCCACCCAGAAGGATTTGGGAGAAGGGATCGTGGTGACCATTAACAAAGAGAGAAGAATTTTCGTGGATGACAAAATCACTTCTTTTGATAAATTCAAGCAGAGGCTGGGTGACCTTAAGTCTAAAAAGGGAGCTAATGCGGTTTATCTGCGCGCCGATGAGACCGTTCCCTACGGATTTGTAGTAGATGTGATGGGTAAAATCAAAGACATGGGCATTACCAATTTGGGATTAGTTATAGAGCCGGTGGAGAAAAGATGAGGAACGAGCTTTACCTCTCCTTGAGCCTTCATCTTATCTTAATTTTTTTTCTGGCTTTTTTTGTTCCGGTTAAAGCCTATTACCAGATGAAGGGATATCCCCAGATCTATAAAGTGGGGCTGGTGAATCTACCTGCTGGCGGTCCGGGGGGTGGGGGGGGAGAAAGCGTAAAAGCCACTTCGGGAAAATCAGCTCCGGCCCAGGGCATTGGTTTGAAAGAGATGAAAACCGAGAAAAAAACCAAGACCCAGGTCTCTCAAAAGAAGACAGGGCCTGCAAAAAAGCCTGTTACTTCTTCAAAAAAACAGGAGATAGGGAAAATAGTTTCAGCCAAGGAGGGGGCTGGTTCTGGTAAAGAGGGGACAGGCGAAGGTTTTGATATCTCCCTGGGTGGAGGGCTAGGTTCTGCTCATGTGGAAGGTGGAGATTTTGGATCACCTTATTATCTCAATATAGCTTTTGGCAGGATCAGGGAAGCGTTTACGAATCCCTTAAGGCAGACCAACCTGCCAGTCAGGGCTGCAATTTATTTTAAAATCATAAAAAGCGGAAAAGTAGTCGACCCCATAATAGAATCCTCCTCCGGGATTTCCATTTTTGATCAGGCAGCTTTACGGGCAGTACTTTCTGCTGATCCCTTGCCCCCACTTCCTCAGGAATATAAAGGAGAATGGCTGGGGATTCATTTAGAATTTGAATTTTTACCTTAAAAAGATAAAAAAATATGAGAAAACAAAAAGCACACCTTTTATGTTGGTTCGGGAATTGGATTTCCCGAACTAATCTCAACATTCTTGTGGGAATTCCAATTCCTGCAAGAACAGGAAAAATCTTAGTTCGTTATACCTGTGCTCGTCGGGTCCCCTGACCTGACGAAAAAAAAGATGACTTGCCAGGTCAGGGTACCTGGCAAGCACTAAAAATTTTTACCACGAGGAGAAATTCTGCGTAGGGGCGGAGTATTTCTCCACCCTCTGGGTTTGGGTGGAGTCTCAAGATTCGCAAAGCTCAACAAACTCCACCCGATCCGAGTTTTATCAAGGTGAAAGGTAAAGATAATGATTAAACTAAAAGCCTCTATTGTAATTCATTTGTTAACTATAGCATTTATTAGTTTTGAAATTGCTTCTTCCCAGACTGAAATCTACGTGAAGATGCCAGTAGGAGGTGCTGAGCCTCTGGATATTGCGGTTACTGGTTTTACACCTAAGAAAAAAGGTTTTTCAATCGAAGAGCAAAGGTTAAGTACTGAAATTCCTCAGATTATAAGGAAAGACCTGGAATTCTCCCTTATGTTTTATGTAGCGGAGATCGATTCTTTTGCTTTATCCATAGTGGGGAATAATCCTTTAAATTTAGATGGCTGGTACAAGTTAGGCATACAGATGGTACTCACTGGAGAATTGGAGTTAAGCGGAGACGAGATAAAATCAGAAGTTTCCCTGTATGAGGTGTTGAGAGGTAAAAAGATTTATTCTAAAACTTATAAGACTTCTTTGGATAATTTCAGAGGGCTAGCTCATACTATCTCGGACGATTTAGTGCTTGAGCTGACTGGAGATAAAGGGATATTCAATACCAAGATCGCTTTTATTTCCACCGGTAACGGCAATAAAGAAATTTATGTCAGCGATTACGATGGATTTAATATGAATAGAATTACTGATGACAGGTCAATAAATTTATCACCACGCTGGTCTCCCATTGCGAAAAAGATAATTTACACCTCTTATAAAAAAGGCAACCCAGATCTGTGGATAAAGGATCTGCAGGCAGGAACCAATCAAATACTTTCCTCCCAGGCAGGATTAAATTCGGCACCCGCCTGGTCTTCAGAGGGTAAAAATATCGGACTTACTTTGAGTAAAGATGGCAACCCGGAGATCTATTTAATCGACCAATCGGGGAAAATAGTAAGAAGATTGACCAATAGCCCCGGTATAGAATCCTCACCCTCCTTTTCTCCCAACGGAAATGAGATAGTTTTTACCTCTGACAGGACTGGTTCACCTCAGCTTTACATAATGGATGTTCAGGGAACAAACGTTCGCAGATTAACTTATGATTTAAATTATTGTGATTCTCCGACCTGGTCGCCTAAAGGTGATAAGATTGCTTTTGTGGTTAGAACTCCCTCAGGATTTGATGTCTATACCATCGATGTAACAGGAGAAAACCTGAGAAGGTTGACCTATGGGTATAATAATGAGAACCCTTCCTGGTCTCCAGATGGGTATCATCTGGTTTTCAGCTCTAATCGCACAGGTAAATATCAAATCTACACTATGAACTGGGACGGCTCTGACCAGAAAGCTGTTATCTCAGGAGGAGAAAGCTACAATCCCTCCTGGTCTCCCAGGTTTTAGAGGGTAAATATTTCTATATGTTTTCCGATTTTTCTTGACAACTTTTGATAAGGCAGTTATAATTTTGGCAAATTAAACTTTAAACCTTTTAAACAGGAGGTAAAAAAGGTGAGAAGCATCTTAGTAGTTCTAATGGGAGTCTTAATACTGGCTTTCTTCTGGGGTTGCAAATCCGGCACCAAGATAAAGCCAGCAATTGAGCCTTCCCAGGAAGAAGTAAAAGCGGCGGAGGAACCAGTCACACCACCGGTCAAGGAACCGGAGGTTCAGAAAGAGGAAAAGCCGGCAGAGATTAAGTTAGAGCCGATCTACTTTGATTTCGATAGATATTTTATTCGGGAAGATGCAAAGAAGAGCTTAAACCAAAACGCCAAAATCCTTAAGGATAACCCTCAGGTTAAGATAAGAATAGAAGGTAACTGCGACGAGAGGGGAACTGCGGAATATAACTTAGCCCTGGGAGAGAAAAGAGCAAAAGCAGCCTGGGATTATCTGGTAAATCTGGGAATTGACTCTGCCAGGATAACTGTTATCAGCTATGGCAAAGAGAAACCTTTGTATCCCGGGCATAATGAGGATGCCTGGTCAAAGAATCGCCGGGATGATTTTATGATCGTCTCTAAGTAGAAAGTAAAGATATAATCACAAGAAGATTTTATCTAAAATCCAGAGTTTCGAGGAGGTGACTGGGAGATTAGATATCTCAAAACAGGAATCTTTTTCCTCCTGATAGCCTTTGTTATCTCAGGTTGTGTCTCCAGGAAGGAGATAGTCAGGTTTCGGGAACAGCTGGATTATTTGGAGACGAGCAATTATCGCCTGGAAAGGGACGTTGCTGCTCTGGATAGCCTCCTGAGATTGCAGCTGGAGGAGAATACCAGACTTAAAGCAGATCTATCCGCAACTTTAGGTTCGGTAGATGAAAGGTTGAGGATGTTAGAGGGGAGGGTGGAGGATTCAGGGTACCGCTTCTCAGAAATTGTTCGCAAAATGGATAAAGGGGAACTTTCTCAAGCAGATAGCACAGGACTTCCAGATTCTTTGAAAATCAGAGTTAGCCTGGATCCTCAGAAATTGTATGACCAGGCTTATCTGGATTTCGCCAAAGGAAGTTATGATCTGGCAATTCAGGGTTTTTCTGACTATTTGAAATATTTTCCCCAGAGCCTCTCAGCGGACAAAGCCCGGTATTGGGTAGGGGAGTGTTATTTTGCCAAGGAGGATTACAACCGGAGCCTGGACGAATTTCAGAAACTGTTACAGGATTTCCCCTCTTCGGATAAAATCCCCGGCACACTTTACAAGATTGGACTAAGTTACGAGAAATTGAAAAATCAGATCAAGGCTAACCGTTATTTTGGCGAGGTTATAAACAAATACCCAAACTCCGCAGAGGCAGAACTGGCTAAAGACAAACTGGGGATAGGAGATAAGAAAGAGAAAAAAAGATAATAACTATAGATTAAAATTTTCGGGATTAAAGAAAGAATAAGGGAGAAGCTTTTCTTCGCCCTTATTTCTTTTAGCGATTATGGTAAATGTGTAAATAGTTATTTATTCCCGTCTGAAAAGATATATACAGGTTAGCTCTTCGGTTTAACAATTACTTAAAAAAGTAATTTAAAACAGTCATGTATCTTCCGAACAGGTCCTGAGCAAGTGGTTCCTGTTTAGAATATTGAAGATAAATAATGCGATCTTTGATGGCTTGAGGGTAGTTTTTTACATGGAAGGAGGATCTTCCATCCTTGTATATTTCGGGGTCGATTATTCCTCGTAATTCGAGATCGGGAAAAGCATACGGATAATATGCTACAGTTTCATATAATCTCAGGACTATACCTTCAGGTAATCGAATAAAAGGCACAAGAAACTTGTCATCTGTCAAAAGATCACAATATAGAGGTTTTTCGGAATAGTTTTTCAGAAGAAAACTCTGGATCATATCTACATAACTTTTTTCGATAACACTCTGGTCGTAAGGTAGATTATTTTCAAATAGATAAACCTGTTTTCGGAACTGGCTTATTTCCCCTTCAGATTTGGCAGATAATTCAGTATAATTATCTTTGAGATAATCTAAATACCAGCTTCTCCTTAGAAGCTCCGTGTCCATAAATCTCACATCCGGCCTTTTACCTTCTATAAACCTTAGATAAAGCCAGGGTGAATAATGGTCCCATATTCTGGTAAGTATAATTGGATCTTTTTTTACACACCTGAGGATATTTTCCGCATAATCATAAGCGAAATAGTTTTTACTCTGGTTCTGCTTATAATAATTTCTATACAAGTTGAGGAACGGAAGAGCAGAAAAAACGAATAATAAAACCAGACCAATTGAAGATAGAAACTGCCTTTTTTTATAAGATAACTCAAATATATAAAATATTCCAATACCCAGCCAGATTGTTGCCACAAGGAATGAGGGCAGGTAATAGGGGTCGATATCCTGAATCTCATAGTTGATCCCGTAGAAAATGGTAAACAGAAATATCAAAAGCAACAATAAAAAAAGCTTTAAATTCCTTCTCAAGAGGATGATAAGTCCAGTTAATATCAGAGGCAATACGTAAAAGTTGAACTGGGAATTAAAAAGTAAAAGGAAGTTTTTGAAGTTATCCCATAAAACCTGTGCTGATTCCGAGAACATCCAAACCCGATACTGCCATCCACTGACATGTCTCAAGAAGTTTGAAAAAGAAGAAGGTTCACCCCAGTTCAAAACAGGATTGCAGGAGGAACGAATAGGTAGATAAAAATAGACGGAGATACCTAGTATGAATAAAAAAAAGGATAGAATAAGTCTTTTACCCTGAAAAAGAGATTTGCGGCAGATTACCAGAAAGAGAAAAAGGAAACCGGGAAGAAGCAGAAGCACGGAAAGATGATTGCCAAAGCTTAAACCATATAGAAAAAAGAATAGATAAAAAAGTTTATCTGATTTACATGGCAAGTTTTGCTTTCTCTGGTTTAGCTGAAATGCCAACAGATAAAGGAGTAGACAGATAAGAAGGAAATTTAAGGCATAGACCTCATTGGAAATTGCCTGTGACCATAAAGCAGGGGTAAATGAAAAGAAAAGTACGGAGAGCAATGATAAATAGTAGCGCAGAGTCTCTTATAGCCGGGAAAAGCAGTTCGTAGATATTCAGGAAAAGAAAATATATTATCAAATTAGAAAAAGAGATAAAAAGCAGGGATAGCAGATTAAACCTGAAGATTACAGTTCCAACAGGTATTAGAGAGAAAACTTTACCTATAAGGGTATAAAGCGGGTAACCAGTGGGATGGGCAATACCCAGGGTATGACACACTACGGAAAGCTCCCCAGAATCGATCCAGGAGATAGCAGGGCAAAGGGTCAGTAAATAGAAAAACCCGCTGATAAAGAAAGTTACTCCACCCAAGAGGTAAAGCTGCAGCTTTGAGGACATCTTATGGATTAAAATCAGATTTTGTTCTGCCTTAATTTGTAAAGGTCAATCTTTGAGCTGGTAGAATTAAAAAGGCAGGTCTTCATCGGTTCCTTCACTCACTTCAGCTTCTGTTTCCTCAGGTTCCTCAGCAGGCTCAACCTCTTTTCTGCCTAATTTCATAACCCGCCAGACTATGATCTCGGTAACATATCTTTTGTTTCCGTTCCTATCATCATACGAACGGTTTTGAATCCTGCCTTCCACAAATACCTGGTCGCCCTTTTTGAGGATCTCTTTGGCATTTTCTGCCTGTCTTCCCCAGATCACCAGGTTATGCCAATCTGTTTTTTCTTGCGGTTGCCCGGACTTATCTTTCCAGCGAATAGTTGTGGCTAAAGTAACGCTGGTAACAGCTTGGCCATTGGGAGTATACCTTTTTTCCGGGTCCCTTCCCAGATTACCAATCAAAAACACCTTGTTTAAACTCGCCATAATTAACTCCGCATTTAAAAGTTATTTATATTATTATATCATATAATTTATGAAATGTCAATGGTTTTAATGGATTTACTATCGTCCTTTTATGAATTGTTAAATTTTATCTTTAGGTTTAATTGATGAAGTAAAAAATTTGGTGACAAATCATCCCCGTTTTCATTAATTAAGATCAGAGTTAATATCAGTTTCAAAAATAACAAAAATTATCATAGTTTATAAATAAGGAAGGTAAAAATGGAATTTTTTGAGGTAATAAAAGAAAGGCACTCTATAAGAATGTTTAAGACCAAGAATATCGAGAAGGATAAATTAGATAAGTTGCTTTATGTAGCAAACTCCGCTCCTTCTGCAGGTGGTTTACAGGCTTATCAGATTTTTTTGGTGAGTAAGCTTGCTCTTAAAAACGAATTAGCTAAAGCAGCTTACGGGCAGGAGTTTATCGCACAGGCTCCAGTAAACCTGGTTTTCTGTTCAGAGCCCTTACGCTCTGCTCGTAAGTATGGTAAAAGAGGGGCAGAGCTTTATTCCATTCAGGACGCTACAATCTCTGCAGCTTATGTTCACCTGGCTGCCGTGGATTTAGAATTGGGAAGTGTTATAGTCGGTGCCTTTGACCAAGAAGTAGTCAGCAGGATTTTGAATTTACCCGACAGGTTCAAACCCATTATAATTTTGCCTGTCGGTTATCCAGCAGAAAAGCCATACGTAACAGCTCGCAGGAAGATTAATGATCTGGTGAAGGAGATTTGACTACCCTCCCCTGAGAATCTTTAAAGCTTAAGGCTTTGATTCTACCCGCACATATCTTTTTGTTTGACAAGTTAGCACTGAGATGATATTTTAACAAAAATTTCGGGGACAGGCTCAAGGAGGTCGAAAATGGCAGATAGAAAAAGATCGATATTTACCGGGATTATTCTGGTTATAATCGGCTTGTTATTTCTGCTGGATAATTTAGGATATATAAGTGGAAATATCTGGAGATTTTGGCCCCTGATACTGATAATTCTGGGAATTAAAAAATTGATATTTTAAAGGTATGCCGAAATTTAACTTAAAGTTGTTTCTATTTTTCTCCGAGCTCTTGGGTCTTTCGGTTATGAACTCACAGGGTAAATCCATAGGGAGACTAATAGATCTGAAAGTGCAATTGGGTGAATTATTCCCCAGAGTGGTCAATATCAGAGTAAAACTCAAATCTGATAAAAATCCCTTATCATTAGATTGGTCATTAATCCAGAATTTGAACAGGGATGTAATAAGTCTGAAACCTGATGCGGAGAAGGAATTTAAACCGGTGATACTAAATGAAGGAGAAATACTGCTCAAAGAAGAGATACTGGACAAACAAGTTGTCGATACCTATGGCTCGAAGATCGAGAGGGTAAACGATATCCATCTTCTTTTGACAGAGAGTGAACTTCGTATCGTGCACGTCGATTTCGGGATAAGGGGGATCTTCAGACGCCTGGGCTGGATTAAAGGCGTTGATTTTTTAACTAACTGGTTCTTTGCCTATCGGTTTCCGGAAAAAATGCTTTCCTGGAAATATATTCAGCCTTTAGCCAGCGATCCCAAAAAGAAAAATTTGAAACTGAACGTTACCTTAAGAAAACTTCATGAGCTGCACCCCTCTGATCTGGCAGATATAATAGAAGAGGTGGACCGGGAAAAAAGAAATACGATTTTCAAATCTTTAGATCTTCAAACCGCAGCAGAAACCCTGGAAGAGGTTGAGCCGAAACTGCAACGCTCATTGATCGATTCTGCCTCGGATGAACACGTCTCAGACATTATAGAGGAGATGGCTCCGGATGAAGCAGCAGACCTTTTGGCTGACCTTCCGGAAGAGAGAAAGAAAAAGTTAATCCAATCGCTTGAAAAACCCCATCGTGAACAATTAGAGGAACTGCTTAAATTCAAGGAGGGTACAGCCGGAAGCATAATGACCACTGATTTTATCTCCATTCAGGAGGATAGAACTATCGGGGATGCAGTGGAGGAATTCAGAAAAACAACTCACCCGCTGG
>Ga0224495_10002773_pt1 | contig 11211 bp, 7 predicted proteins | sample SF_Jul11_sed_USG_FD_168128 | JGI IMG/M metagenome (GOLD analysis project Ga0224495, IMG submission 168128) | Sediment microbial communities from San Francisco Bay, California, United States - SF_Jul11_sed_USGS_4_1 | ecosystem: Environmental > Aquatic > Marine > Sediment | place: USA: California...
GTCATGAAGACCTGTCCGGCCCCGTCAACGCCGTAGCCCCGGAGCCGATCACCAACAAGGGATTTACGCGAATTCTTGCCAGAGTGCTCGGTCGCCCGGCGCTGGCTGTGTTGCCCGCCTTTGCCGTCAAACTTGCCTACGGTGAGATGGGCGACGAGCTGCTCCTTGCCAGTGCGCGCGTCGTCCCCAGGAAGTTGCATGATTCCGGTTACATCTTCCGGCATCCTGAACTTGAGGGTTTTCTGCGCCACGAATTGACCCGGCCAGAGTAACTGGTGCTTGATGAAAGCGAAGTCAACTAATTTGCTTCTTACCGGACCTCCCGGAGTGGGTAAAACGACCCTCATCCGAAAATTCTGCGATGCGCTTGCGCCTGTCCGCCCCGCCGGTTTCTACACGCAGGAGATTCGCCGAGCGGGTGTGCGGAGGGGATTCGAACTTGTTTCGCTCGACGGTCGACGCGGCGTGCTGGCCCACGTCGACGAACGCGGGCCCGCCCGTGTCGGCAAGTACGGTGTGGATGTGGCCGGCTTCGAGCGCTTTCTGGAGGTCATTGATTTTTTCGGGGAGCGCTATCAGATCATCATCGTCGACGAGATTGGCAAGATGGAATGTTTCTCGCCCAAGTTCCGGACTCTTCTGGGGCAGTTGCTGGATTCCGAAAAACCGTTAGTGGCTACCATCGCCCTGAAAGGCGGGGGGATCATCGAGCAAACCAAGTCCCGGTCGGATGTGACCCTGGTCAATATCACCCGACGCAACCGCGATGGCCTTCTGTCGGAGCTTATTAACAGTCTCCGGAAATAGAGAGATGTAAAGAAGCCGGCCGGCGGCGTTTCTTGTTCGCTCTCAATGCCGCGAGCGCTGGCGACGGTGCACCTCGCACTGGTCCGCCAACCGGCCGTCAATATCATACACTTTGACCGTCAGCGTGTCACTTACCACCGACAGCTTGCAGAAGTGATGAATCTTCAGATATTGCTGGCTACACGGGTGCTCGTAAACCTGGTCGTAAAGACTGGCGCCGCCGCCGCCGGTTACGATGTAATAGGTGCCGCCGCAAAAGGAGCGCTCATAGTCGTGGTCGTGACCGCTAAAGACTATGTCCACGCCGTATTTCTCGAAGAGAGGAACCAGCGTCTCCTGCAGGTATGCACCCTCGGCGCCGTGGCGTCCGGTGCTATAGGGTGGATGATGGAAGGCCACGGCCACGAATCTGATGGAATCAGGAATCGCCGCCAGGTCGGACTCAAGCCAGCGGTACTGCTCGGAACCGGCGTCGATGGCCACGCAGGTGTTCAGTATAATAAAGTGCACGTAGTGCCTGTCGACGGAGTACCACTGCTCGTTGTTGGGCAGGTCAAAGTTGTCAAAGTAGAGTTGCGCCTGCTTCTCGTGGTTCCCCAGTGCCGGGAAGAACTCCGCGGTTAACAGAAGCTCGGCGGTTATGGAGTTGAACATCAGCCAGTCTTTGGGATTGTAGCCGTCCTCGACCAGATCACCGGTATGGAAAACCGCGGCCGGCTGCACCGGTGTGATGGCGGCCACGACACGTTCGTGTATAGTGTGGTTGGTGCGTGTGTCGCCGTAGACGACCATGGTCGGGTTGACTTTTATGAAGACACCCAGGGTGTCGGCAAGCAAGCCGTCCCAGGTGGTAACCATGAACGAAGTGTTACGGGCGCCATCCGGCGGCGTGCCGTAGATGCTGTCGGCATCGGCAGTCAGCCACGACGGGTAATTTCGGAAATGAATCTGTGTGACCGGTCCGTCGGGGTCGGCAACCGCGACCCGGTAACAAAACGGCATGCCGCCGGCAGCCTCGACTATATCATCGGATATTATCCTCGGCCGGTCATTCATGGGGATGACGATGACCGCCACATTCTCCGTGTCGGCCGATATACCATCCGACACGATAACAAGGAAGCCGGTGTCGGAAGTGCCGTCGGGAGGTGTGCCGTAAAGAGTGGAGGCAAACTGCGAAAGCCACGACGGGTAATCATCGTAGATGACAAGCGTGTCAGGCCCGTCGGGATCGGAAAAAGTGACGGTGAACCTGAAGGAGAACTTCTCCCTGGCATACACCTCCGCACTGGAGGTTATCCGCGGGACATTATTCTTCGGCTCGTCCGGGGCTTCGAATGTACATGCAAGAAAAGCAAGAACCAACCCCGTCAGAAGACCAAGGATACCATTGAAGCGAGTCATTGAGCCACCTCGCACAAGCGGTTAGTAGCGTCCTATTGGTACTTCTTTATTGTCGGAAATAAGCTACAACTCTAAAGTTAAGTTGCGAGGCATCTATCGTCAAGCAAAAACGGGTGCGCCGAGCCTGCCCGTCACAACCTCTGGCCGGACCGGAGGCCGTCTCCGGCATCCCGGTAGCATGATGGCAGCAGGCGCAGGCATGGACTTCACCTCTCATAGCTGCACTCGCCGGCGGCGAATTCAACTTTCCTGCCGCCAGTCCGATAATTTGAAGATAAGGTGTAGTATATGGCGAATAAGACAATAGTCTACGGCGATATCATCAGTTCCGAACAGCGCCGCCAGATCGAAAAGAGCCACTCGGCCAGCCGGGACCTTGTCTGCTGGTATGGTGACACCAGGCTCTTTGACACCGGGGGATCGGCAACCCTGGTGTTTGTAGACCTCGACAACCCGGTTTTCTCTTCGGCTGACTTCCTCTTGTCGGTGGCCACCGCAGGAGAAAACGTTAAAGTGGTAGGCAAGGCCGACCATGCCGACCTGGACGAAACCCTGCGGGTGTCCAAGCTGGGCGTATCGGAGTTGTTGACGGCCGAGCAGTGCCTGGAGAGGCTCGACGGCTTTCTCAATGAACTGGAAAACAGGCAGGGCGGTTCCAGGGCCAGAGCGTCACGGTTCGGCATCGCCGCTTTACGCGGGGAATCCCGGCAGATGTCCGAAATCCGGCAGACTATGGCTCTCTTATCCGACGTAGACTTTCCCAGTGCCCTGATTCTGGGTGACACCGGGACCGGCAAAAGCCTCGTATGCAAGATCCTCCACAACACCGGAGTCAGATCCAATCACAATCTGGTGGAGGTCAATTGCTCAGCCATACCCGATGAGTTGTTCGAGTCGGAACTCTTTGGCCACGCCAAAGGAGCTTTCACCGGCGCCAAGACCGAAAAAGTGGGCCTCTTCGAATTCGCTCAAAAAGGCACTTTATTTCTCGATGAAGTCGGAAATCTATCGGCCTCGGCCCAGGGAAAGCTGTTGAAGATTCTGGAAGACAAGAAACTGCGTCGCGTCGGCGATGTCGGCGAACGGGATGTCGATGTCAGGGTCGTGGCCGCAACCAATCTCAATCTCGAGAAGGCCATAGAAGACGGCCGCTTTCGACAGGACCTCTATTTTCGACTGAACCTTTTGACAATCGAAATTCCCCCTTTACGCGAAAGACCCCAAGATATCCCTGAAATAGTCGAGTATTACTTGAATTTCTATTCGACCATCTACGGCAAGCCGGACCTCACGATTATTCGAACCGCTGTAGATGAGATGCAGCAGTATAGCTGGCCGGGAAACGTCAGAGAGTTGTGCAACATCGTCGAGCGAGCCGTGTTACTGGCCAAGACCGACACCATAGAACTTAATGACGTCAAGGCCGCCTTAAGCAAAGGGCGGATAAGCGCCTCCGATCGCCGGCAGATAGTCCTGGAGATACCGCCCCAGGGCCTGTCTCTGCAGGAAATCGAGCAGAACGTGGTCAAACAAGTCCTTAATGTGTGTGGCTGGAATAAATCCGAAGCGGCCAAATTTCTGAAAATCTCGCGTCCGCGTCTGCGCCGTATCCTTGAGCGCGAGGGAGTGGAACAAAATAGACGCTCTGATTGAAGGCGGAACGTTTTATTCCACCACCGGGCTGCGGCTGTAACTTTCTCAAAACAAACGCGTTGCGCCATCATGCCGGTCGGTCGCCTGATCCTTATCGTTCCAAAGTCAACTTTGAACCGTTTCCCCGGCACGACTTGGCCGTCCTCCCAAGTCATTGTTAACAAATCGCTTACGTCAAATCAACACCTTTGGCATTCATCTTGCCTTAAGTCAATCCGAACAGATGGAGAAATTAAGCTAAACCAATACAGAGCAAAGGAGTTCTTCCATGACACAATTTAAGTTTTCCAGCGTGGGCTTCAAGATTGTGGCGGTCCTCTTTCTGGCGGTCTTTCTGGCCGCTGGTTGTTCAAGGGGACCGCTGAGTGTGGAGGAAGAAACGACTGAGCCGCAACTGCTTCAGCGGACCATCGACGAGTCGGCTCTGGCCTCTCTTTCCGCCACGGAACTGTACGCGGAACAGATCATCTCATACAAGACTGGTGGCCGACTGTCACTGTTTGACGTTGACCTTGATGTCCCGGCCGGTGCTGTGGCTAACGACACGGTTTTCAGCATCCGGATTCCCGATCCCGCAGTCTTCTTTAATGAGTTCGGTACCGACGGACTGGTATTTGATGAACCCGTCACGGTAACCATGTCCTATCGGGATGCCAATCTCACCGGCGTTGATGAAACCACCATCCGCATCGGTTGGTTCGATGAGCGGACTGGTCACTTTGAAGACATTTCCTGCAAGGTCGATTACGCGAACAAGGTCGTTACCGGGCAACTGGACCATTTCTCGGCTTATGGCCTGATTTCTGACTGATGAGGAACCCGCAAGAATAGTCCTTAAAGAAAAATGGAAGAGATGATGAAAGAACTAACCTTAAAACGAGCAAGCACTGACATCTGTCCGGGTATTAAAGACGGAATTGCCTTACTGAACCTGGCGCGGGGTTGGCTCAAACAAGGGAATGCGGTTGTTGCCATCGAGCTCTTGAAATCAGCGAGGAACTCAGTGGAAGCCGGGCGAAACCAGCAGCTGCGGGCGCAGATCCTGAAAGAGACTGGCCGTGCCCTGATGATGCAGTCTGACTGGGAAAGCTCGGAAGCCCACTACCTGGAGGCCCAACAGGTCTTCCTCGATATCGAAGACCACAAGGGCGCTTCAGAATGTGTTCGGAACCGGGCCAATATGTATTTCCAGAAAGGCCGGTTCGCCGACTCCGAAGAGCTCTGCCGGCAGGCACTGGAATGGGCTTCCGTCGTCGGCGACTACGAACTGAGGGCAACGATACTTAACACCCTGGGGGCGATCAAGTCAGCAACGGGAGAGTTGAAAGAAGCGGTCAGAGTCTTCAAGCTCTGCCTGGCTGATTTTGAAAGTTCCGGCAACCGACTTCGACAGGGTTACGTGCTGTTGAACATCGGTCTGGCCCAGATAGAACTGTCCGAAAGCGATGAGGCCATTGTCAGCTTGAATCAGGCTCTGGCTATGGCGCTTGACGAAAAGGATTTGAGTCTGGTGGAGATCTGCTACCAGAACATATCCAAGTGCTACCTGGCTCAGAAAGAGACTAATCTGGCCAAATCGGTAATCGACACCGCACGGAAGATCCTTCCAGGCCTCAACTCCAAAGCCCTGGAAACCGAATTAAACCTGATAGATTGTCAGATAATGAGAACTATGGGCAACCTTCACGGCGCCCACCAGTTGCTTGAAAAAACGTACGATATGGCTATCGACCATAAACTCCATGCCCTTCAGGCTGATGTTCTTTTTGAGCAGGGCCTGCTGGAAAAACAGAGAGGCCGCCCCGAGTTGGCTGTGACCAAGCTCGACGCCGCCGCCAATCAGTACAAGCTGATCGGTGTCGACAAAGGCTTCAGGCAGACGGTGCAGGCTCTCGAGAATCTCAAGAGGAGTAACAATGGTTGACGGGCCTGACAAGCACATCCCGGGAGAATTCGGGTGCGACCCGTCCAGAAACCAGTTATTGACCGAACCTGACTGGGCCAAGACCATCGACAATTTGATGTCTCTGGCAAAAGAAGCCAACAAGTCATTCGACTTCGACCGAGCTATTGACTACCTGCAGACTCTTGAAGAAATTTGGGACTCCAAGGGTCTGCCCGAATTCTCTCTGGATTTGCGCTTTGAACTGCATCAGGAAAAGGGAAAAGCTTACGCTTCGCAGGGCAAACACGAAGAAGCCATCCTGGAATACCAGAAAATCCTCAAATTCTGTCGCGATTCCAGCCATCTGGCGGTGAAGTCCGAAATCTTCACGCAGGTTGGTCAGCTTCTGGCCAAGCAGGGAGATCACGACCGTGCCCTGGGATATCTGCAGCGAGCCATCGGCGCCTATCGCCGCCTCAATGACCATGCCGGTATTTGCAGAGCCCTGAGAAACCTTGGGGTCATTTACGTCGAGTTGGGCGAGTTCGAAGAAGCCGAGATGAATTATGACGAGGCCATCCACCTAGCCGAGGAAATAGGTGAGAAGATGCTTTATGCCGACCTGGTCAACAATCTCGGCACTATCATGAACATGAAAGGCAACTGGGAAAAGGCCCTGGAGCTGTATCAGCAGTCCCTGCAGATATATGAAGCACACAACGAAATCCGCAAGTCGGCCTACACCACGAACAACATTGCCATCACCCTCGCTGAGCAAGGCATGAACGACGCCGCCTTCGACGATTTCCGCAAGGCGCATGAGATTGCCACCAGCATCAAGGATGCCTCGCTTATTCTGATCGTCGATATCAATCTGGCCGATCTCTACCTCAAAAGGGGCGCGCTTGGCGCCGCCAGGGAGCACTGCCGCAAAGCCGAACAGTATCTTCTCGACGCCCGGCTGACCAATGGCCATCTGGTTGAAACCAAGAAAACAGCGGGGAAAATAGCCTACCACGAGAAAGACTATGGTACGGCGCTAAAGTACTTCAACGAAGCCCTTGACATCAGTAGGCAGATCGGAACCCAGTATCTGGAGGCTGAGGTGCTCATGGAAAGGGGCGTGCTGTATCGGGCCATGGAAAGGCATCTGGATGCCTTGACCGACCTCGAGTTGTCCTACCACGTCTACACCAGTCTCAAGGTTGAGGGCAAACGCGAACAGACCGAGCAGGTCATTCAATCCATCGAAAAATTATACCTTGATATCTTCTACTCCATGGCCGAAGATGTCGACCAGAAAGACAAGTACACCAAGGGTCACTCCGATCGCGTGGCCTCACTCGCCCTGCTGCTCGCCAGAGAACTCGGCCTGCGCACCAACATGGTAAAGACAATTGTGGCCGCCAGCCTGCTGCACGATATCGGGAAGATCCGGATTGACGATAAGGTTCTCAAGAAAGCCGGCAAACTGTCCGGCGACGAATTCCGGCATATTCAGAAGCACCCCGAGCTGGGCGTCGAGTTGCTGCGCGGCAAGGAATTCCCCTGGGACATAAAACCGCTCATTCTTCACCATCACGAAAGGCTCAGCGGCGCCGGTTATCCGCTGGGATTGAAAGGCGAAGACATTCCCCTGGGCGCCAGGATAATCTGCGTGGCCGATGTCTTTGACGCTCTGACTTCCGACAGGGTCTACCGTTCGGCCTTTGACATCCGCAAGGCGCTGGACATAATGAACCAGGAATCCGGCACCACCTTCGACCCGGTACTCCTCAAGTGCTTCACCAGCATGGTCCTTGAAGGCAAGGCGGACATGGTCATCAACTCAAGGACCGGCGACGACGAGATGTACAGTATCTGGTCGCAGTGTATGCTGGACGCCGAAGAGTTGCCGGAAGCGGTGCAGGAGAAGGTGCATCAATAAATTTTCTCCCGAATCGCGAGCCGGGCGAATTTACAGCCAAAGCTGTATCTCGCCCAGGTTCGCGGACTGCCTGCCAGACACTGTCTTACAGGCAGCTTTCTTTTTCTCGACTAATAGCTTCCCTTAGCCGGCCACCCTCGGCTTGACCAGCCTCAGCCGCACCAGGTAGAACAGCACCGGCACGATTATCAACGTCAGTAGCGTGGACGACAGCAACCCGCCGACCATCGGCGCGGCGATACGCTGCATCACTTCCGAACCGGTGCCGTGGCCCAACATGATCGGCAGAAGGGCGATGATGGTCGTCGCGACGGTCATGAGCTTCGGCCGGACGCGCTCCACGGCGCCTTCGGTCACGGCCGCCTGCAAATCCGCCGGTGAACGCAGGCGTCCTTCGCGGCCGTAGCGCCCGACGGCTTCTTCGAGGTAGACCAGCATCACCACGCCAGTCTCCGCCGCCAGGCCGGCCAGGGCAATAAACCCGATATAGACGGCCACCGACGAATTGAAACCAAACAGATAGAACAGCCAGATGCCGCCGACCAGAGCAAACGGCAGGGATAGGATAACGATAAGACAATCCGTGAAGTTCTTGAAGTGCAGATACAGCAGCAGGACGATTACGAACAGTGTCAGCGGCACGATCACGCGCAACTTCTCAGCGACGGCCTGCATGTTCTCATACTGACCGGACCAGACCAGGGAGTATCCGTCCGGCAAAGTGACCTCAGAGGCGACGACCTTCCGGGCGGTGGAAACATAACTGCCGACATCAACGTTGTGGAGGTCGACATATACCCAGGCGGTGGGGCGGGCGTTTTCCGATTTGACCATGGCGGCTGCCTTGCTGAACCTGATGTCGGCCACATGACCGAGGGGCACCTGGCCGCCGCCCGGCGTGGCCACCAGCACCCGACGCAGGGCCTCCGGGCTGTCACGCAACTCGCGCGGGTAGCGGACATTGATGGAATAGCGCTCCCGCCCCTCGATGGTTTCGGCGACAGTCATGCCGCCCACCGCCGTCTGGATCACATCCTGAATGTCGCCCACCGAAAGACCATAGGCCGAGGCCTTGAGCCGGTCAACTTCTATATCGAGGTAGTTGCCGCCCGTGACCCTTTCCGCGTAGGCGGAACGCGTACCCGGCAAAACCTTGACGGCTGCCTCGATGCGCTGGACAATGGCACTGAGGCTATCAAGATTCGGTCCCATGACTTTTATGCCCACCGGCGTCTTTATCCCGGTGGCCAGCATGTCGATGCGCGTTTTTATTGGCATCGTCCAGGCGTTGGTCAGACCGGGGAACTGAATCGAACGGTCGAGCGAGTCAATCAACATCTCCGGCGTCAGCCCGGCTCGCCATTGGTCCTGAGGTTTGAGCATTATAGTCGTTTCCAGCATCGTCAGCGGCGCCGGGTCAGTGGCGGTTTCAGCCCGCCCGACCTTGCCGAACACGTGCTCGACCTCCGGAAAAGACGCGATTATCCGGTCTGTCTGCTGCAGCAACTCGCGGGCTTTGTCGATTGATATGCCCGGGAGAGTTGTGGGCATATAGAGGAGGTCACCTTCATACAAGGGCGGCATGAACTCCGAGCCTATCCTGGTCAGCGGGAAGGCCGTCACGCCCAGGATTATCACCGTCAACAGCACAACCGGCAATTTGTACCTGAGTGCAAAGTTGATAATCGGGCGGTAGAGCTTGATGCTGATGCGGGAAATGGGATTCCTGCTTTCGGAGCGGATTCGACCCTTAAGGAAGAGGGCCATCATAGCGGGAATAACAGTCACCGACAACAAGGCCGAGGCCGCCATGGCAAACGTCTTGGTGTAGGCCAGGGGTCGGAACAAGCGTCCTGACTGCCCTTGCAGAACCAGCACCGGCAGAAAAGACACCGTGATGATAAGCAGAGAGAAAAACAGGGCCGGCCCGACCTCTTTGGCGGCTTCCAAAACGGCCTGACTGCGCGAGGCTCCCTCCGGCGTGCGCTCGAGGTGCTTGTGAGCGTTCTCCACCATCACCACCGAAGCGTCTACCATCACACCGATGGCGATGGCGATTCCTCCCAGCGACATGATATTGGCGTTGATGCCCAGTAGGTGCATTACCAAAAGGGATAACAGGACCCCTGCCGGCAGGGTAATCACGGCGATCAGGGTGGAGCGGACGTGAAGCAGAAACAGCAGTGTGATAAGAACCACCACGATAATCTCTTTGACCAGCGTGTCGCGCAGGTTGTCGACTGCGCGGTTGATCAAACCCGAACGGTCGTAGACGGTTACGATCTGGACACCGGCGGGCAGGCCGCTTTTCAGGTCCTCCAGCTTTGCCTTCACTCTGTTGATCACTTCGCGGGCATTGTCACCCCAGCGGATGACCACAATCCCTCCCACCGTCTCGCCCCGGCCGTCCAGCTCGGCCAGACCCCGCCGGATGTCCGGACCATACTGCACGTTCGCCACCGATGACAGCAGCACAGGCGGACCGTTGACGGGCGTATGCACGGGGATGTTCCGGAGGTCCTCCAAATCGCCTACGTAGGCTAGGTTGCGAACCATGAATTCGGTTTCGCCCAATTCCAGAAGTCGGCCGCCAACGGCACCCGTCGAACGCTTGACCGCCATCAGCACGTGACTCAGCGGCAGGCCGTAGTATTGCAGCTTGCGGGGGTCGACCTCCACCTGATACTGTCTGACAAAGCCGCCGACCGAGGCCACTTCAGCGACCCCCTCCAGCGAGGACAACTCGTATTTCAAGAACCAGTCCTGAAGAGAACGCAACTCAGCCAGGTCGTGGCGGTTGGTCGTGTCAACCAGGGCGTACTGGTAGACCCAGCCGACCCCGGTGGCGTCAGGGCCCAACTGTGGCGTCACGCCCCGTGGAAGTCGCCCGCTCATCTGCGACAGGTATTCCAGCACCCGGCTGCGCGCCCAATAGATGTCGGTCCCATCTTCAAAAATGACATAAACGAATGACAGGCCGAAGTAGCTGAAGCCGCGGACGTTTTTTGCTTTGGGCACGGCCAAAAGAGCCGTCGACAAGGGATAGGTAACCTGGTCCTCGACCACTTGCGGCGGTTGACCAGGGTATTCCGTCTGCACTATGACCTGAGCATCCGACAGGTCCGGGATGGCATCGACGGCTATCCGGTTAGTCGCATACACACCGACCAGCAGCAGGATGGCCGTTACGGAGAGCACCAGCCAGCGGTTTTTGACTGAGTACTCGATGATTTTAGTGGTCATGCGCGGCCTCCGGAAGGTACCTCACCAGGTTCATCCCGCACTTGGGGCAGCGCCCCGGACCTGCACTTACCACGCTGTCCTCGGACATCGGGCAAACGTAGATTTCCTTGTTGTCAGTATCTTCTATGGGCACGAGCTTCATGCCGCATTCCGGGCAGTCACCTTCGCCGTACTGGAGGACATGGTAGTGTACCGGCATAGGGCAGGTGTACACACCGGAACGTTCTTTTTCGACGGGCGCAGGCGTCGCTTGGTGCTTGCCTTCGTCATCTTTGTCGGTGCCCGAACCTTG
>Ga0224495_10002774_pt1 | contig 11194 bp, 10 predicted proteins | sample SF_Jul11_sed_USG_FD_168128 | JGI IMG/M metagenome (GOLD analysis project Ga0224495, IMG submission 168128) | Sediment microbial communities from San Francisco Bay, California, United States - SF_Jul11_sed_USGS_4_1 | ecosystem: Environmental > Aquatic > Marine > Sediment | place: USA: California...
TTGTTCTATGTACGGAGGAAAAGCGTCTTCGTCGCTGGCACGGCTCTTCTAGGGGCAGTCGTAGTAGTTCTGGATCTGGTGGTCAGGTTCAAGGTTCCTTTTCCTCCTCTTCCTTATCTCAAGCTTGATGTGCTTGGTGTTCCCATGCTGCTTTCGTCTTTTCTCTTCGGCTTCTTTTCTGGCTCAATTACAAGTTTGATAGCATGGTTGACCATAGCCACACGAGACTGGTTCAGCGGATTCATGAAGTTTGCCGCCGAATTCTCAACTGTCATGGGCGTTTACATCGTCTTAAGGGCTAGAAGCCCGAGCAGCATATGGTGGAAAAGTCTAGCCATGATCTCAGGTGTGTTGGTGCGTGTAATTGTCATGGCAGTTGCCAATGTTGCCTTGTTGCCTGTTTTCTACGCTTCGCTCTACAAGACGTATGATGCTGTGATAGTTCTGATTCCATTGATTAGTTTGTTCAATGCTGTCCAAGGCGTGGTGAGTGTTTTTGGCGGGTTTCTTGTTTACGAGGCTGTTGCGCTGAGGCTTCCTTCGCTTAAGCATGGCTAAATAGCCTCTTCGTTTGTATCTGAGGCTTCTAGCTCCTCGGTTTGCCATGCTAAAACATGTGTCCTTCAATGTTAGTGCTCGGGATTATGTTGTAGTAAGACGCAAGATTTAAGAGAAAGTCATTGTACCTTATGTATAGGAGAACTACATTGGTACACTTGAAAATCTCAGGTGTTAAAATAGGTGTAGGGAAGAAACCGAAAGTTGATGCTATTCCTCCTGCACCGCCATTGTCAATTCCGCGTGGATATACTGTTGTTGAAAGGACAAGCCTGTATGAGCCGTTTGCCCATGCTGTTATTGTGCAAAACCCTGCAACGGGAGAATACAAATACATTCTTGATGAGCTTCAACTGGATACTTTTGAGCGAGAGATCTACAATAAAATCCTTGAAGTCTTGCTTGCCGAGATCAAGTCACCTCGCGAAGAGATAAAGAACGCAAGAGAATTCTTCGACAGTGAAGCCAAGAAGATTGTTGACAAATACCGTATCAGCCTAGGTTGGCTGCCCGATGTGTCATGGTCCAAGATCATCTACCATGCTGAACGAGATCTGGTTGGGTTCAGCCACATTGATGCCTTGATGCGTGACCCCAACATTGAAGACATTTCCTGCGACGGTGTCACCAAACCGGTCTACATTTGGCACAGAAAATTCGAAAGCCTTGAAACAAACATGTCCTTCAAAGACGACGAAGAATTAGACAACTTGATCGTGAAACTCGTTCACATGTCTGGAAAACACGTGAGCTCAGCTTTTCCAATTGTTGATGCTTCACTGCCGGGCAAGCACAGGCTCGCAGTCTGCTATAGACGAGAAGTGACGCCGTTCGGCACAACCTTCACCATCAGGAAATTCAGGGAAGATCCATATTCAATCATCGACATGATCAATTTGGGCACGTTGTCAGAGGAAGTAGCAGCATACTTCTGGACAGCTCTTGAGAACCGAGCTTCAGTCATGGTATTAGGCGGAACGGGTGCCGGCAAGACCACTGCTTTGAACGCTTTGGCATGTCTGATCCGTCCAGGCAGTAAGCTTCTGACAATTGAAGAGACTGCTGAGCTTAACCTGTCGCATGATAACTGGGTTGCCTTCATATCTCGCCAAAGCTACGGTTTGGGTGAGAACCACAGTGGTGAGGTCTCGTTGTTCGATTTGGTGAAAGCAGCAATGAGGCACCGCCCTGACTATCTTATTGTAGGAGAGGTTCGAGGCAGTGAAGCCTACGTTCTGTTCCAGGCGTTGGCCACGGGTCACGGTGGTATGTGTACTATGCACGCTGAAAGTGTCAATTCAGCAGTTAAACGGTTGACTCAGAAGCCTATGGACATTTCACCGGCCTACATACCTCTGATGAATGTGATCGCTGTGGTTCAACGTGTGCATTTGCCAAAGGCAGGTGAACTGAAAGCGTATCGACGCCTGACTGCAGTCGAAGAGATAGCGGACTATGAGAAATACAAGAAGGCTTACAACTGGAACCCAGCCCAGGACGAGTTTGATTCTACAATCGAAAAAGGCGTGCTCATTCCTACAATTGCGAAGAAAAATGGCAAGACAGAGCAAGAAGTCTTGGATGAACTTGAGAAGCGCAAGAATGTTCTGAAATGGATGCGGGCTCATAAGATACGAAGCTATCGTGACGTAGCCGCCATCATCTCGGAATATTATGCAAGACCTGACGAGTTCTATCAGAAGAGGGTGGAAGCATTTGCCACTTCTCAATAGTCTAGAGGGTTGGTCCTACCGCCTCTTCAGCAACATTGCCCCCAAATTCTTGGGCACCATCTTTGAGTTCAAAGGCAATCTCAAACGGGCAGGAATGAAAATCTATCCTGAAACCTACGTCACCTTGATGTTTCTGTGCGCAGTTCTGACTATACCTGTATCTGTAGTGGCTTTGATCCTGCTCTATTTCGTCAAGCTTGTTTTCCTCGTCTTCTTGGTTCCAATGCCCTTCTACATTATGATAGTGTTCATGATCACGCCGTCAATGAAAGCAAGCGAGAGAGCAAGTTCTCTAGAACGGGAGATTCCTTTCGCGGCAGCGTACATTACTGTGATGGCTACTGGTGGTATCTCACCTTACATGAGCGTCAAGCGATTGTGTAATGTTGAACTGATGCCGGCCATGAGACGTGAAGCTAGAGAGATCATGCGTGATGTGGAGATCTTCGGCATTGATCCTCTCTCTGCTCTAGAAGACTCGGCTAAGAACCATCCGTTGGACACTTACCGAGACTTCATGGCGGGATATGCATCCACAGTAATAACAGGGGGAGACATCAGCCACTTTCTCGAAGCCAAGACACATGATATCTTCAAACAGAGATCTCTTAGAATCAAAGCCGCAGCCGAACGTTTAGGCACATTGCTTGAATCTTTCGTCATTGTCATGGTTCTGATGTCGCTGTGTTTCTACATCCTGTTCAGCGTTGATGCAATTTACAGCACGGGAGTAGGAATGTATTCGACTATGATCTTGTACACCTATGTGTTCGCGCCAATGCTCTCTCTTGTATTCATATACTTGGCTCATGATATGCAACCGAAAAGCCCCGTAACTGAATACCGTCCCTACAAAGTCGCTGCTATATCATCTGTAGCTGCTGCACTACTCTTCTTACTGCTTACCGGCTTCGCCGGGTTCATTCAGGTGCCGGTTTTCGACGCAATCAGAAGCATCGTCGATTTGCCCACTGCTCTCGCGATCTGCTTATTTATCGCCACAATGCCCGCTGCGATCGTGTATAGTCGACTTGCCAAGAAGAAGTCAGATGTTGAGAAAGGAATTGCCAGCTTTCTTAGAGACTTGACCGAAATTAGAAAGACTGGTATGGCGCCTGAGAGATGCATTGAGAACCTGTCCAAAAGAGAATATGGGGAGTTTTCCAAGGACTTGAAGACAATTTCGTCGCAGCTTTCTTGGGGTATCCCACTAAGGCAGGTTTTCATGAATTTCATAAAGCGGACGAAGAGCTGGCTGTCTCAGCTAGTCATATTCCTTTTGGTTGAAGGAATTGACGTAGGCGGCGGAACTATCGCAATGATTGAATCGTTGACCCGTTTCAACAACATGACGCAGGAAGTTGAAAGAGAGAAGAGAAGTAACTCTCGACCATTCCTCTTGATCCCATACTTTGCTGCTATCATGCTAGTGTCCACAACTCTCTTGACGCTCATATTCGTGACCAAGACCTCAACTATGGCCACTGAGGGCGTTGGGGGATCACGCATTGACATAGCAGGTCTTTCATTGACTTTCAGTGTGTCTGTGATGGTTCATGTTTTCATGATTGGCTTGGTAGCAGGTAAAATCAGTGAGGAATCCATTGCCGCCGGTTTCAAGCATTCAGCTCTGCTCGTGATAATCACCTTGGTGGCGTCAGTTGTCGTTCCAAAGTTGGTGACCTTTTGAAAAGGCTGAAATTTCTCCCTTTTCTTAAGCACAGCAGAGCCGCTGCTTACACGCTGTCAGCTATGATCATGACAGCAGTGACAGTTGCTTTGGTTTTGGCAGCGTTTGTCTACGCATATCAGATGCTGAACCAACAGAGGGGAGTGTCTGAGTGGGAAATTGCCAGAAAATCTATTTTGGCCTATAACGACGCCCTAGAGAACGTGGCATGGAAACCAGGTGCGACCCGCTCAACAAGATTCACGGCGCAATATGGTTATCTGCAATTGATTCCCGATGCAAACACTATTACAATAAGTGCCACGGTCAATGGTGTGGCTCAGGCGCTTTCCAATGCTTCATATCCAGGCATAACTGGTTCTATAAAGTATTGGCTGAGCACGGAATACGTGTCATTTAGCCCGGACTACGAGTTGTACATTTTGGGCAATAGCAGTTCTTTGATCTCAAGCAGTTCAGACGGTTATGGTAGGGCGGTCATTAATCAACAGCCAGGTATGGTAACCATGACTTTGGATTATCGGGTTCGTGCTATGAGAACTTCGGTCATTGACGTGAACGGTACGCAGACCAACTACGTGGACATTTGGGTAATCAAACTTTCCATGTTAGTTCCGAGCGCGTGGTCATATATCAACGAATTCGATCTGCAAGCCAAGACTCTAAGCGTAGTCACCGCTTCCCACAGGTTCATGGGAGTTACCAACCAAACCAGTGTGATTTCCGTTCAGATTGGAAGCAGCCCAGTCAACCAAGTGCCGATTGCGTTGGTGCCTGGAACAGTTGTTTACAACGTGGTTGTCGCAGACGTACAGGTAAACGTCTAGGAGCGAGATCACATGGCGGCACCAACTATCAGCCATCTCATTCTGACTGGTGCCTTAATAGGCATCATATTTACAGTCCAAGTTTTCTATTTCTACATCATTGACAATATCTCGTCTGAGATGCTTACGAGAGAACTGAGGGAACTCACAGACTACGTGGCAGACACTATAGCCAACCTGTATCTGTTGTTGAATGCCACTAACACGAATCCACCTTTGGAGAAAGTCCTTAGGTTGCCGATAGACATCGGCGGTTCATTCTACACAGTTGAAATCACTTGGGATGCAAGCAACAATGCCCAGTCTGTCAAGGGCGTGATACAGGGCAAGTCTTGGCTAAATGTGACTTCGTGGCTTCCAAGAGGTCTAAAAGTAGATGTCTCAAGAACGCAGACCATTGGAAATAGTGTGAAGACCGCCATTGTTGGCTGTCTACGCTATGCTTCGAACGTCTACGTATGGATAGCTTACAAGGAGTGACAGGCAACGGGAAACTTGGTCTGTCTAATAGGGGAAGGCTGCGGACACCACGATACGTTTTTATGGTGGCAAGAGGATACGTATATGGTGTCGCAAGTCGCAGGTGATAAGATATGCAAGAAATTCAGGAGAGAAACTAAATGACCGGCGAAGCATACGACCACATGATGGCTGCAGTCGTCCTAGCCGCCATATTTGTTGCATCAGTAGTAGTAGTGCCTAGCCTCAGCTATGTGAACCTCCTGTATCTAGATCAGCAGCAACTGCAAAATATTGCTCTTTCAGCCATGAAGACCATTCTGTTTGATGAGGGTTACCCGACCAATTGGGGTTCGATGCATGGCACGAACATGTTCAACGAGACTGATGTGAAGCGCTTTGGCTTGGCTGCTCAAAGTGACCCTTCATTGTATGTTCTTGATCCAAACAAGGTTTACAGGCTTGCCTACAACCCTATGGGTAATATTTCCTTCCAAAGAGCTCAAGAGCTGCTAGGGCTTCAAGGCTACGGCTTCAGCCTTATTTTCCGCCCTCTGTTTAACGTGTCTAGAAACGTCAACATCCAGACGCCCAATGATTACACTGCTACTGTCACGTTCAGTGCAAACGTGTCGCGTTTTGACGGTCAGCCTGTGCCAAACGCAATTGTGCGTGCAACAATAATCTATGCTGTCGAGTCCACCGAAGGCTTCTTCACTGGAACACAAGAAATCTTTGCAATGACTGACTCTCTTGGAAGAAGCAGCGGGAACAAAACCATCATCGTGGATAAAACCTCTGATATCAGAGACGTGCTGGTCATCTTCAGAATAACTGTTGCTGGCAGAGCAACAATGGTTGTATCAAGCCAAGATACGCGCAGTCCAGATGACATTGCCAAGATCAACGTAGTAGGCAACACAATCATACTTACCATACCTGAGGATGTTCCTGGTTCGAACGATGCTAGATGGATTACCGACATTATGATGTACAATTTCGAGACATCAATCAATCTGCTGAATGGAACTGGAACAGGCGGCGACAACAAACTGAATTATGGTAGTGACATTGTTTGGAGTCAGGCTTTCAATGGGCTTGATGAAAGTGAACCTGGGATATTGGTCATTACTTTCCGTACAGAAACTCTAGGACCTGGCGGTCGAACGTTGGCAGTGTTGATCGGTCCCTATGGGCTGTGGGGTCAGAGTGGCGTGATGCAGTTTAACAATGTGCCTGTTAGCAGTGGGGCTTCGGCGTGTATTCAGAGGGACGTCATAATCGCAGGGATGGCTTACGTTGCGGAGCTTAGGCTGTGGAAGACTTGACAACAAGAATGGCAAAAGTGAGGAATCGTAGAAGCACCAAAGGTCAGATGCGTGTCGTTGAGGCCATAATGGCTACGCTAATTGTCATCGCAGCAGTCACCTTCCTCTACTTTTTTGCTGCAACTCCTTCCAGTCAAGCAAATGACACAAGCGAGTTAGAGAAAATCGGTCATAATGTGCTGCACGATATTGATGAACAGCAGTTGTTGGCTCGTTATGTTTACAATTCAGAGTGGACCAATCTGACCGCTGCATTGGTCGTCTCGTTGCCTACTAACGTTTACTTCAACTTATCTATCTATGACATCGACCATCACTCGATCGGTCATCCGTTGATACAATATGGGGATCAGCAGATCTTCAGCTCATCCGCCGCTGTTGCTTCAGTGACCTACATTGTGCCAGGATATCAAACAAGCTACAGCCCAAGGATCTTAGTGTTAAAGTTGGTGAACGGATAAGATGAGGCTTGCGAGAGAAAGAAAAGGGCAGTTCATAATCATCGCGGCCATGTTGCTTTCCATCATGATAGTGTCTGTAAGCACAGTTATCTACGGAACTGTAACTTACTATAGGCAGGAGAGATGGGAAGAGTACGTTACGATCGTCGACAGTGTCAGAACAGCATCGAGCAACCTTCTGCAGGTCGGACTTGCCAATTATGCACAGACTTCGAATTCCACTGTTCTGAGGGACTACTTCAACTTGTGGGTCAGGGATGTGAGAAGTGCGTATCCAGGTTTTGGTGTTGACGTGGGCTACGCTTTGGCAAACGGTGTTCGTTCTGCTTATGGAGTTAGCTTGAACTATAGCAATGGCTTGGCGCTGAACTGGAACGAAACAACGTCGTATGCGGCTTCGAACGCTACGGTGAGCATTGATGTTGCGTCGGTGGGTTTGACAGGTTATAATTTCTCATCTCATGTTTTCCTGAAGATGAGTATTCGAGACGCTGTGTGGTACAGCAAATCAAGCAAACGCTATGTAAACATCTATGTTTCGGTGGATAAGGATGGACCGGAACCCGTGGTCAACCTTCAGGCAGGCAATTTCCCTTATGTCAAGTTAGGTGGAGTTTCGCAGAGCTTCACTGTTAAGCGTTACTACAGCTCCGTTTACAGCTACTTCATTTACGAAATCAGGATAAGCTCAATCAGTTCTTTGCCTTCTAGCGCTGAAGTCACGCTTCTGGACAATCGAGGTATCAAGACAATTTCATACACGACGAACATTCAGCAGGATAGTAGCTGAGATCTGGGGCTTTTGTTAGCTTTCACGAGTTGAATCTGCTTTTTTAGGCTCTTGCTTTCTGGAAAGCACTAGGTTTTTAGCTTTCGTCTTTCATTCTTGATTTTCTTTACGTGGGCTTTGCATGCTTAGCGACCTGAAGTTGTTGAAGACTGTTTCGAGACCTGAGTTTTTGCCAGCTAATTGCAGTTCTCTTGTGATGGGGGTGGCTTGGAGTGTTGAGCCCACAGTAGGCGGCACTGTTTTGGAAACAGTTTTTCTGGCTGCTTTGGTTTTGGCTGTGCTCACTTTTGTTTCAGTCATTGGTGCCCAGTTGAATACGTTGAGTGATCGGGAGCTTGATTCTAAAGAGACACGTAAAGAGTACCTTGTGAGAGCTCTAGACTCTCTGGGGCAAAGTAAACTCAAACGGATACTGATTCTCGAGTTGCTCCTGAGTCTGCCCTTCTTAGTTGCCTTAATCAGTTTTCAGCCTAAGTCGATCTTGGTTCTGCTTTGGATTTTTGGGCATTTTCTTGCTTATGCTTACTCGGTTGCGCCCATCAGGTTGAAATCTCGGTCATGGCTGGCGATGCTTTCCCTTCTCTTGGTCTTGAGTATCTTGCCCGTGTCTTTCGTGTATCTTACATTCTCAAGTGAGGTCATGCCTCTTTTTCTGTTATTTCTTGTTGGAGAAGCCTTGCACGTGTATGCAGTAATAGTGCCCACTGAAACTAGAGATTATTGGATTGACAAAACCAATGGAGTTGAAACAATGACTGTTTGGCTTGGCCTGGTTAAGGCATCCGCATTTGCCATAGTGCTGCTTAGTGCAGGCGGCATTTTCATGGGAGCAGCCTTCGCTCTTGCTATGCTAACGCGGTTTCCTGTTCTGGCGGTCTCCTTGCTTGTCCTTCTCGTTGCCGACATTATCATACTTAGAAATTACAGAACGCTCTACAAGCTTTCAAGGCAGTATTCATCATCCAGAGATGACTCCACTGCGGAGAAAATAATCGAGTTGTCTGCTCAAAATCCAAAATGGATAAATCTAGCACAGCTTTCGATACTCGTTTTGGCGATTGCGCTTCTAGCGGCAAAGTTCCTTGCCTAGAATAGATCCTCAGCCTGTAGCTACCTATGTGTTCTCTTGGCGTAAAGTGGGCTGCAAAAGATTGTGGAAATAGATCAAGCGCTTTCGTCTTGCGCACAATCGATGCGAAGTTTCGCCAGACTCGATGTCGCGCGCTGCTTCAATAGCCATAAGCTGCTTGGCAAGCAGGTGCTCCATGCGTTTTCGCGTCTATTTTAGATCTTATATTTACATTGTCTAATGGCGCCTCCATCGTGGGAATGCGCATTCTTTAAGAATGTCTGCAACAAACCATGCTGTGTTAAAGCTTATGCAACTAAAGTGCGCACATCAAGTCGCAGTCGTCAACTGAAATGGTGTGAAATGGTGAGAAATGAAATGGGCGAAATAGAAGAAGACAAGAAGAGGAAACTGAAGGAGCTGATTAGGCAACTGCATGCTGGCGCTGATCCGCAGCATGTCAAGGAGAATTTCAAACAGATTCTTGGAACGGTCAGTTCGTTGGATATTGCCAAGATTGAACAGGAACTGGTGCAGGAAGGCATGCCAAGAGAGGAGATACATAGACTCTGCGAAGTTCACATGCTTGTTTTTCAAGAGCAGTTGGAGAAGCAAAAGCCTGAAATGCCCGCTGAAAGCCCAGTCAACATCCTCATGGAAGAACACAACGTAATGCTGCAACTCGCAGGTCTCGCCGTCACCATCGCAGCTAATCTTGACAAAGCAAAAGATGATGGCAACTTAAGTGAAGACTTAGCGCACCTGAAGCACATAGCCGAAGACTTCACTGATTCTGAGAAGCACTACCTTCGAGAGGAAAACGTGCTCTTTCCAGTATTGGAGAAACACGGGGTAACCGAGCCGCCAGCCATAATGTGGACGGAGCACAACCGAATAAGACCGGAAAAGAAAAAGCTCAACAGCCTAATTGAAAGCTACAGTTCAATGAGCTTTGAAGACTTTAAGAGACAACTTACTGAGACAGCTGAGTCTTTGAACGAGCTTCTTTCCGGTCATTTTTTCAAAGAAAACAAAATACTCTTCCCCACAGCCCTGAAGGTTTGTACTCCTGACGAATGGAAACAAGTAAAGACAGAGTTTGATGCAATTGGTTACTGCCGTTTTACGCCCCAACACCTGATAACGACGCCAGCGTCGAGGATTGAGAAACCAAAACCCGAAGCGTTGGTTGCAGTTGAAGGACTGCTTCAATTCGAAACAGGGGCACTGGCAAAAGACGAGATTGACGCTTTGCTCAAAACTGTTCCCTTTGACATAACCTTCGTCGACAAAGATGACAAAGTCAAATACTTCAACAAATCTGAAATCTTCATGCGGACAAAGGCCGTCCTAGGCAGAAAAGTGCAACAGTGCCACCCACAGAAAAGCGTCCACATAGTCAACAAGATATTGGCGAGCTTCAAGAACGGCGAGAAAGATGTGGCGGAGTTCTGGATTTCTATGAAAGGTAAGATGATTCACATCAGATACTTTGCACTACGAGACAAAGCTGGAAAATACTTGGGCACCATGGAAGTTACACAAGACATCACTGACATAAGAGAAATCGAGGGAGAACAAAGGCTCCTAGATTGGAAATAACGCCTCCATCAAGCAACTCGGCTCCAGCGCGAGCATTGGGCATACATGAATGGAGAATAGTCTCATCTAGGCTCACTCGCCGATGTGCTTTTCAAGACCAGATAGAATACGTTCCAAGAACGGAAACCATCAAGGCGCGTTGATCTTCATAGACTCCCTCGGCATTGTCAACATGGTGGTGCGGGGGGTGGGATTTGAACCCACGAAGGCCTACGCCACAGGGTCCTAAGCCCTGCTCCTTAGACCAGGCTTGGAAACCCCCGCACGTGACCGTTTATTTACGGATTCGTTTTATTTCAAAGAGCACTGGGTTTTCTGGGTCTGGGCACGCGTTGACGATGACGTCTTTGTTTTTTGCCCACGGGAATTCTGCGCCGTAACGCATGGCGTAGACTTTGGGCAGAATCGTCATTAAGGCGCTGTAGCATGTCTTGCCTTTGATTGTTTTTCCGTCGAAGTAGATTTTGTCGCCCTTCTTGTAGCCGAAGCTGCATTTTCCTTTGACTTGCTTGACTTTGACTTCAATGTCATATGGCATTTTTGTTTCGCCTTGGTTGGTAGCATTGTTTTCCGACATTTTATAAGTTTAATCTCTTAGCTTCGTGCCTTTGCAGCCTATCTTGATGTAGCATCGCTTTCTTAAGGCTGTGGTGCAGGGTCGCGTGCAAATCCGTACG
>Ga0224495_10002775_pt1 | contig 11193 bp, 12 predicted proteins | sample SF_Jul11_sed_USG_FD_168128 | JGI IMG/M metagenome (GOLD analysis project Ga0224495, IMG submission 168128) | Sediment microbial communities from San Francisco Bay, California, United States - SF_Jul11_sed_USGS_4_1 | ecosystem: Environmental > Aquatic > Marine > Sediment | place: USA: California...
CAAGCCACCCGCATCTTGACATGATTTCGTTCGGCCCTGACATACGCGGAGCGCACGCCCCCGGCGAAAGCGTGCGGATAGAATCCGTCGCGCACTGCTGGCAGTTGCTCAAGGCGGTATTGCAAGCGCTCGCAAAATCCTAGCAAACAGAGTGTGATGCTGAAGCTGCTGTGCTGTCGGATGCATTTCGATTCACCTTGGCGAATGACGGAAAACATCGAATGCGAGGAGCAAGCCCATGATCCCGCTGCAAGAACTGTTGAACCGCATCCGCTGGGACCCGGAATTCGGACACGGTGAATTCAGGATAGGCTATGCCGATCATGTGCGCGGCGGACAGGTGTACGTGCCGCTGGGTGAGTTACGTCAGGAACCGGGCTGCCACTTCTGTTTCGATGTAACAGATGAGGAAGGCATCGTGCACAGCGTGCCTTACCATCGTGTCAAGGAAGTGTGGAAGGACGGCGCGCTGATATGGCGGCGGAACCGTTGATTCCAGAGCATGAGTAAAAAATGAAAAGGTGACTGGCATTTCGGCACAGTCACCTCCATGAGCCAACTGCGGGTACGATCGTCAGTTAATCGTTTTTTCCATCTCGTCCGTCAAACCTTTGTCGATCAGCATTATCTCGATGCGGCGGTTCTTTTGCCGTCCTTCCGCCGTGTCGTTCGAGGCCACCGGATCGTATTCGCTCCTGCCGGATGCAACCATGCGCTCGGGCGGAATGCCGGCATCCTGCAGAAAGCGAACCACGTTGGTCGCACGAGCGACTGAAAGTTCCCAGTTGGTCGGGAACGTAGCCTGCAGTGACTTTGCCAGCGGCACGTTGTCTGTATGGCCAACGACCCGGATGACCTTGTTCTCGTAACCCTTCAGCGCTTCACCGACCTTTTTCAAAACCTCCTTGCCGCCGGGCTTAAGCTTTGCCCGGCCCGAGTCGAAAAATATCTGCTCAGCCAAATCCACTGCCAGCATGTTCTTGTACTGCCGTACCTGGAGCTGCCCCTGCTCCACTTCCTTGGACAGGTTCTGCACCAGGGCATCATATTGCTGCTGCCGCTGCTGACTGGCTTCAAGCAAAGCGGCCTTCTGCTGCTCCAGGGTAGCGACCTGCTGCTGTATTGCAGAGTTTTGCTTTTCCAGATCTGCGCTTCGCTGTTCAAGTTCTGATTTCTGCTGTTCAAGTTCTGATTTCTGCTGTTCAAGTTCCGATTTCTGCTGAGCCAGTTCTGAACTCTTTACTTCCAGCTGATACTTCTGCTGTGCCAGCTCGGCCCTTTGCTGCTCAAGATCTGCCTTCTGCTGCTGCAGCGTCATTATCTCCTCGTTCTTTCCAGCCTGCATCTTTTCGAACGTACCGGAACTGACGCAGCCGCTCGAGACGAATACCGCAGCAAGGACCGTAATACCGATGTGAATATTCCTGATCATGTTTATGCCCTCCCATTTAAGCAGATTATCATGGATCGAATCATAGGAATCCTGATATTCATGTGTTGCATTTGTTACACAACTATAAGGCAAGTGGGCTATACCTGGCTACCGGTGTGCCAACATATATATGAGTCTTTTAAACAAGTATTTTGCAATAAATGATAGGATGCAAACCGAACTGCAGAATATCGGCGACAAATTTCCGGACTTCCCTCACACGGCGATGGAGGAGTAAACATGTCCCACGATCCAATTAAAATCATATCGGGATTTTCCTTCATGCTGCTCTTTGCCACAAATGCTTTTGCCGGCGACAGCGCGGATGAAATCAAGAAGCGCATCGGCGCAGGCAACCCTGTCTCAGGCAAGGAAAAATCTGCGATGTGTCAGGGTTGCCATGGTGAAGACGGCAACAGTGCCACGGCAGATTTTCCCAAGCTTGCCGGGCAGTATGCCGCGTATATCCAAAAACAAATTCATGATTTCCAGTCGAACTCCCGTACGGATCCGGTGATGAGTGGTATGGCGGCAACAGTGACCGACAACCAGGACCTGCTCGACATTTCGGCATATTTCGCAAGCCAGAAACAAATGAAAGGTGATGTCCCGCTAGTCAGCAAAGGCGGCAAGGAACGGTTCCTGAGCGATAATGGTTGCGTAAACTGCCATGGTGAAAATGGTAAAGGTGCCGGCCCCGGTAATTCTCATGCCCCGGTTATCGGCGGCCAGCACAAGGATTATCTGATCAAACAGCTTAAGGATTTTCGGAGTGGCGCCCGCAAAAATGAATCGAGCGGAATGATGGCCCTGATAGCCGGCATGATGTCTGACGATGAATTGGAAGAAATTGCCAGTTACGTTTCGGGAATGTAACGCGGCAAGATATGATAATGGCCGCTTAGGGTTCCGTCTGGTTTCGGAAGAGTTTTTGCGGAATAATTACAGGCGGACCGCGATGCTCGCCATGTAACATCTGCAATACCCGTGGTTATTTTTTCGTTATTGCCGAAGGAGAATTTCCATGCACACGACAACAAAACAGATCATCGCTTCTTTGAGCCTTGTTCTTTTCTTCACCTCAATCAACGCCGCTGAAATCCAGGTCAAGTTGGTCGACAAATCAGCCACGGAGGGCACCTTGGCTTTCGAGCCAGGTTTTGTCATGGCTGAGGTCAACGATATCATTGTATTCACCAATGTCAGCAACGGACATAACAGCCACAGCCTGCTTGTACCCGCCGGAGCCCAGTCCTGGCAAAGCCCATTCGACAAGGAATTCCGGGTGAAACTGGAAACAGAGGGTATATACCTTTATGCGTGCGATGCCCACAAGAGGATGGGCATGGTCGGTGTCGTGCAGGTCGGCAAAGCCGTCAACCTGGATGAAGCCAGAAAAAAAGTATCCGAGGAGAGCTCTTCGATGCTGATGAACAAGGATAGATTTGACAGGGCGCTAGAACAAGTTCAATGAGTCTTTCGCCTGACCGATCGCAAGCCTCTCAATTAATCAGCGGTTGCATAACTTGCCAAATGCACCGGACTTGGGCTGTTCGATAGATATCGCCAATGGCGCATACACGGCACCACCTGTTTGTTCAAAGGCTGAGCAGGCGCATCAGTCCTTGAGTTTGTGATGCACGATGTAATCTGAGCGCCTATGCGGCGAGTTCAATCCTGCAAACCATCCGGTTTGAAATTGTACGGGTAGGTTTCCAGCAACGGTTTCATCTTCATGTCATCTTCCATGACGTGATCTATCGCCCAGGTGCTTAAAAAAATATAGTAGTGTTCGGCAACACTCTCGGACCACCTCCCTTGATTGTCGGCCAATCTGTCCTTGAGAGCCTGAAATTCGCCCAGAATATACTGATGTTCCATATCATGCTCTTCGAAAGGAAAATCGATCGCATGCGCGATCTTTTCCTCGTGTTCAAAATGGCTGCGAGTGGATTTTTCGAGCATATCCAATGCCTGCATGAACAGTGTGCTGTCTTTTTTCTTGATTACGTTCTCTACTTCATTAACCAGATCGAGTAACTTTTTGTGTTCTGCATCGATCATTTCATTGCCGATGCTCATCTTCTTCGACCATGCCAATTCCATCCAGCCCTCCTGCAGAATTTAATCAAGTTCAAAAAATAAGGAGCCAAATCAGAAGCGGATTTTATTGTAACCCTCCGCGCATCGTTTTCAAATGGAGCGTGGTTGTATCTCCGTTCGCTTTGAAGACAGAACAATCCGGCAAGCCGGTCGCTTCCCTCGTGTCATGAAATCCTGTAAATCGGCAAGAAAGTTGGCTACCGCTTTCAGGGAAATCTGAAGGCGTGCGGTTGTCGCTCGTGGCTCGCAAAGCCTTGCGGACGGCGATACGATAAAAAAGCGGCTATGCCGGGGAACACGGAGACGTCGCCATGGCTCTATGGAATTGGTTCATTTCCAGGATCGCGTGGAATTTAGTGCTTCTTCTGCAGCGTGGCAGTGAAAAATATGGTAAGTTCGTGGAACTTATGGACAAGTTTGATCATCTGAAATGATGTTTGTTCTTTCCATGCAGGGTAATTTTTTCAGAAATCAGAGAAGCATGAGCATTTGGCAATCCCGTTGGTAATCTTTACTAACAATTTATTTAGGAGGCATTAGAATGAGAAAACAGGGCATCGTTGTTGCAATTGCAGGGGGTCTGTCACTTTTTTCATTGGTTGTGTTCGCGGGATCATTGCCCTCTGAACGCGAATTTGAAGAGGCGATACAGAAAAATATCGAGCAAAAGAATGCGATAGATACAAAAAAGTACAACCAATTGGTAGCGCTTGCCGGCGAAAAAAGCAATGAACTCGCCGCAAAAAAGGATGCAACCATCAAAACCTATAACGATTGGCGAGAATTAAGATCCGTTGCTGAATCTTCCAAGACCGATGCCGCGATAGCCAGGGCAATTGAAGCAGGCGAAAAACATGCTCAAGCCAACAAGGAGTTCGTTGAATTGCAGAAGAGCATCCTGTTGAAATCGTCTGACAGCGTGTCTGTGGTCGATGCAATCAACGTGCTTAATGCCACTGTGCCGACAGCTGCCGGACGCTGATTGTTAAAGCGGGTTGATTAAGCGAATCTGGAACGGGAGCTTATGCTCCCGTTTTTATTTGGTGAAGTTCTTCATGTTTATTGTGGCTCTCCAGATACTCGATCAGACCAATTCTTCCATGTCTCCGGTTGCATAACCCTGGTACCCGATTACACCCAACTCACTCAGCATCTCAAGCGTCTCGATATCCTCGACCCCTAGCGCAATCACACGGATATCCAATGAGCGGGCAATGTTCACCACGGACGAAATGAAAAATTGATGCGCCTGATGGCTGCGAAGGTCGCGAACGTATGTCGGGCTCAGCTTCAAATAGGTTGGTTTCAGATGCTGCAAGTACTCAAAAGCGCTGTGATGCAGACCGAAGTTATCAACCGCGAACCTTGCACCCTGATCGCGGATACCGGCCACGAACTTCTCAACTCCAGCCATGTCATGCACCAGTCCGAACTCGGTGAATTCAAATACCAGCCGCCGCGACAAATTTTGATCAGATCTCAACGCGCCGAAGAGCCAATGCAGCAACTCCCCATCATGTATGGAATAAACAGAAAGATTGATGGCTACCAGTTCCTCGTTAATCACCCCGTTCGCCATTCTTCCCAGCAGCTTTTTCAGGATGGCCAGATCTATTAGCGGTGTGAGGCGATGCCGGTTCGCCATCGGGATGAACTGTTCAGCAGGAACAAGTTCGCCGTTCTCCTGCTTCAACCGGCCAACAATCTCGATTTGAATTTTATCCCCCCTGCGGATATTCATCACCGGTTGTGCCATCAAAGCAATGCGGTCTGACGCGACTGCTTCCAGGATAAGTCGCTTCCAGTATTGCGATCCTTTGCTTTGATCGTCCTCGGCCATGTCCTGAAGAATGCATAGCCGGTCCCCGTTCGACAGGGACAGAAGCATCGCCATGTCGCATTGAGCCAGCAAAGTATTCAAAGTTGCTGCCTGCCCGGAAAAATATACAGCACCGCAACCAAAATTCATCGGCATATCAACCTGCAGTACGTCAACGACAGAACCGACAGATTTCGTCAGAGCCTCGCCTATTTGCACAAATTCATCATGGGAGAGATTTGCCGCTACCATGACGAAAGTCGCGCCATTGACCCGAGATCGCATCATGTCTCTTTCCTGCCATACGGACTGCAAAGCAGCCGACACCTCCTTCAACAATATGTCGCCCTTTTCGAAACCATGCCGCATGTTGAAACCATGAAAATCCTCTATCTGCAACATGTACATCGCCCCAGATCCGAGATTCTTGCGATCCTTGAGCAATGACTCAACATACACTTCCAGACTCCTCCTGTTCTTGAGCCCGGTCAGCGTATCCCTGGAGGCCTCATCGCGAAGACGCATCGCCTGATGCACTTCATGCTCGATGACATGGTGCAGCTTGTTGGACATCGAGTTGATAGCGTTCACCACGCTGCGCAATTCGCGCGCTCGGGGTATTGAGCTGATCTGCTTGAAATCGCGCGCACTGATGGCATTCGCAACGTCTTCAATGTCGCGCAACGGATTCAGTAACCGCATAAGAAAACTGTACAAGGCCAGAAGTACCAGCCAATAAAAAAGTGTCAGGCCAAGCGTGACTTCCAGAAATGTCCGCCATAGCTGTTTGTAGGCGAAGTGCGGATGGCTGTATACCACTACCCGTCCCAATTGGCTCCAGCCCTTGCTTATCAGCGATTCTGCCGATGGCATTTCCAGCGGCAGCGCTCTTGCGAGCCACAGCGGCACCTCGCCAGGCACTGGCGGCAAAGTTTTCAGCACCACGGTTTGGCCCTTTGAGTCCAGCACTCGTATCGACTGGTAATAGCCACGGTCGAATAGCGCGTTGACCGTTACCTCCGCACGCACCACATCGTTCTCGGCCATTGCCGCCGGGAGCACCAAGCCCAACGAAGTAGCTGCATCCTGTGCATGGGATGCCAATTGCTCCTGCAGGTATTTGTGGGCATTGCGGATATATATGGCTTCAGTGGCGCAAAGTATCACCGTAAACGCGATGGTCGCACCCCAGAATAATTGTTTGAACAAGGTCATGACAGTATCCTGCTGCGGCTACATTCGCCGCTCCCTTTCCATTTTGGCCAGCAATTCACTCCATAAACGTATCTGGCCGGACTTCCCCTTGAATGAAGCCGTGGTCGTCCACAAATCATCATCATTGAAACTGTACACCGGCTGAAGATCGTCCCGCTCAGAAGCAGGTACGAGTTTCTCAGTCAGGTTGTCGAGAATATACGGGTCGGCATTCGGAGCCGGGTAATAGGCCAGCACCATATGCGCTTCGTTGACCTTCAATGAGCGCACATAGGTGATACGCAGACTTTCCGGCGGAACACCCAGCTCTTTGAGGCTGAAATACTTGGCGATGGCGTAATCCTCGCAGTCGGCGCCGTTCGAAGCAAGCGTCTCGATCGGGGTCGCCCAATAGTCGGATATTCCCCAATGTTCCTGATCACTGAAATATGGGATCCTGTTCCAAAAGCTATTGAAAAGTTGCAATTCGTCCCTGTTTAACACCGCTTGCGCATTGGGTCGGTTGGCCAACCCTTCGAGTTCCTTGCTGCGCCAGGCTTGCAGTCGATCTACGGCTCCGTCACCCCATCTTTCCGAGACGTAACGCAACAGCAAGGGGGAAAAATTTACCACTCCAGCGGTGACCGCACCCATACAAAGCAACAGAATGCCAGCCAATAAGGAATTGTGGTTATTGGTCAACTGAGGTCGCCGCCTTCAGCGTCGTGAACCAGGGTTGCTCCTGAGGGCAAGGGGAAGACGTCCATCGTGCAGACAGGCAGTACACCTGGTTTATCCGGTGCATGCAACAACACTTCTTTTCCGTCAATGCGGTTCATTCTTGATGTCGATCTGCATGTAAAATTCAAAGAGAACCCCTGATCTAAGCATAATCCTGAAAGCTGCAGCATTGGCTATGTTATGCAGATTAAAATTCACCATGCCGATTTACAACTGCATGATGATACACATCTGCGATGCAAAAGCCATGCCCCACCAGCCAAACCATGGCGACGTTCCAGTGCGGCGTGCGCCGCCAGCAAGTATATCGGCATCAGCAAACGGGCTTCTTTCTGCATGCTATGATAATGTTTCCGATCCGGATGACCAGGAAAGGGGAAGGCATGAGACTCAAGGGCTTTCTAGGCCTGCTGCTGTTGCTGTTTGCCGCACGCGCGGCTTTTGCGGACGGTGTTACGACAAAAAAAATGACCGTAATGTCCGGGGACGTGGAAGTACCCGTGGAGATTGCCATCCCGTCAGGGAAGGGGCCATTCCCGCCGGTACTTTATATCCATGCCAAACGCGGCTATGACGAGGTGGACACTCGTCATATCACCACCTTGGCGGAGCAGGGCTTCCTGGTGTTGGCACCGGATTGGCAAAGCGGACGTTTCATCGAACGCTGGCCCACCACCCATGATCCCGCCACTGAAAACGACGTGGAAGCCGCGATGGACAAGCTGATGAATTATCCCAATGCGTGCCGCATCCCGATCGGCATCGTCGGCTATTCCCGCGGCGGCTATTACTCGATCCGCCTGGCCGCCAAGCGTGGCAAGGACATCGCCGCCATCGCCAACTATGCGGGCCACATGCAGAACCCCAACGCACCGGAACCGGAACAGCTTTTCAGCGTGGCCCCGGAGATAGCACGCGTCAATACGCCCATGCTGTTCCTGATCGGCGAACAGGATTACGAGCTGCGCAGGATGAACGGCGGGCGCGCTTTTTACAGCCTGTATGAGCGCGGAGTGCCGGTGGACATGCAATATTATCCGCTGGCTCGCCGTGCTTTCGATTTCCGCAATGACCAGACCCCGGAGGAAAGGATTGCCACGCGCCACGCCAGGGAGCGGGTTAAGAACTGGCTGCGCAGGTATATGAAACTGGACAGGGACGGACACTGCATCTGATGCCATTGGAACCATGAGCCAGGGTTATTTCCATGTTGCGACTCGAAAATTCAATGCGTGCCTGGGGCAGCACAACATTCAAGGACATTCTCAAACAGGAAATCGAGCGCATGGATGCCGAACATATTCCCTTGCAACAGGCATTGATGGTTGGCGACTACGTTATCGCCAACCAGCACACTGCGATGATCAACAGCGTTTTCGAAATGGAAAAAGTTGTACGCGTTACTGCCGGGATCTTTTACAAGAGCGTAATTAGCGGCTGCAGTTGCGCGGACGGCCCGACGCCGGTGCACGAGAATGACGAATATTGCGTTGTGAAGCTGGACATAGACAAGGCAAGCGCTGTAACTTCGGTCACCCTTGTGATGGAATAAGCAGCTTAAGTATATGTTTAAACATATCCTGAGAATATTCCTTAATAAATTAGTGCAAACCCATAAAAAATAAGTTATAAGGCTTGCAGTCGGCAGGCTTATTGGACCGCAAGATAATGCAAAGCGGCCTCGGCCAGTCTTCCAGACATCAGTTGATTCGACCTTGAACTGTTGACATCCCAACTGGAAGTCACCGCAGAAATGGAAATAAGTGCCCTTCGGGATGCGGGTAGGCAAGAAGGGTTAATAGTTATACTTTTCTCAGGAGGAACCTCAGCATGAAGAAATCAGTTCTCTATTTGGCGGGAGCATTGGCAGTATTCTCTTTTGCCCAGGAAGCCTTGGCCATTCCCGCGTTCGCGCGTCAAACCGGCATGGCTTGCAGTGCATGTCATTTTCAGTCCTTTCCAATCCTGACCAAATTCGGCAAGGCATTCAAGATGGGCGGCTTCACGATGATGGGCGCTGAAGTCAAGGTCGAAGGTGAACAGGGCCTGTCGATCCCGGACACGCTGAACATGGCGGTAGTTTTGAAGGCTCGATACAAAAAGACCGGCGGTACTGATACTGCTGATGCTACCAATGCCAACCTGTCCACCAACTCCGGCAGAATTGACCTGCCTGACGAATTTGCGCTGTTTGCGGCAGGGCGAGTTTCCGAAAACATCGGTGCACTGATAGAGATCAGTATCGCGGGTGCTCCCGGCAATGCCGGCGTAGCCAACTTCAAGGTGCCGTTCGTGTTTGATATCAACGATACGAAATTGGGTATGGTGCCATTCTCCGGCGATGCAGGGGCTGCATACGGATTTGACTTGTTCGCTACCGGCTCCAACACGACCGGACGCGTAATCGAAAATGCCGAGGGCTATTCCGTAGCAAAATACCTGGGCACCCACACCCCAGTTTCTGGTGTGGCGATATTTGTAGCGAACGATGACTTTCATATCAATGTGACGCCATGGGCTCAAGGCGACCAAGTGACTGCTGGGGGTGGCACCGCCACCAAACTTGGCGGCAACTACCTTCGCGCGGCATGGACGCCTTCCGTAGCCGACTGGGATATAGGCGTGGGTGTGCAAAACTTCAGCGGCAATTCCCAAAAGGGGATCGCAACAATAGACCCCACCACAACCCGCGATAGCGCCACCATTTTTGATGCGCAGGCACAGGGTGCTGTGGCAGACATGCCGCTGGGCATATACGCCAGTTTCGGCAGGGCTTCCGGCCAAACTGCCGGTGCCGTCAACACTTTCAACAGTGGCGCTGAAACGAGGTCGGCCTTTGGGATACTGGCTGATCTGGGGGTGATTCCCGAGAGATTGGGTGTGCAGTTCGGCTTTATCCGTGCCAAGACCGGTGCGCTGCTGAATGGCAGCAACGAAACTGACAACGCCTTTACCCTGGGTGCGCGTTACAAGTTTCGCCAGAACGTGAATATGGGCATCGCCTATACCAAGTTCTCCGGTACTGCCTATGATGCTGGCGGCAGTTTGGACGCCACCGTTCCGAGCACCACCATAACTCCCAACACAGGCACGAGCTTACTGAACCTGACCCTGATTGCCGCTTTCTGATCTGATCTCTGGATGAATATCTCAATAATCAGCGGGGAGCTTTAGCTCCCCGTTTTCCCTGAATGTTTCAGCAGCATGCTGCCAGTGCTGCGTCGTAATCCGGTTCCTTTTTGATGTCGCTGACCATTTCCGTATAGCGCTCCACATTGTTTCCGTCCGCGATCTTGACGCCGCAGTCGCGAATCAATAGCTGATACTCTTTCTTTTCAGAGCCGCAACGAAGGCTGATATTTCGTTGTTGGTATCCCGACCTCAGATATCGAGACCGACCTGAAAGATATCAGGTGGTATATAGTCAGCAATTGATATTATCAACCATGCCGATGTCCGGCAAACACCGTCCAACTCCAATTACACAGACAAGCAACCCATGCTGAACAATCATCAATCCAGCCAACTGGTTCGCTTGCGCTGGACTGCCTTTGTCATCGTTGGTTTGGCATATGTATTGTCTTTCTTTCATCGCTTTGCTCCGGCAGCAATCTCCTCTGACCTGCAAGAAACCTTCCAAACCAGTGCGGCGGCTCTGGGTGGATTGGCCGCAACCTATTTTTATGTGTATACGGTGATGCAAATTCCCACCGGTATCCTGGTCGATACGCTGGGGCCGCGACGTGTGGTTGCAATAGGCGGAGTGATCGCAGGCATCGGCTCCGTGTTGTTCGGCACCGCAGATACGCTCACTGCCGCGTCGGTCGGCAGGCTGCTGGTCGGGCTGGGCGTGTCGGTCACGTTCATCTCGATGCTCAAGCTGAACGCGGCCTGGTTCCATGAC
>Ga0224495_10002776_pt1 | contig 11181 bp, 8 predicted proteins | sample SF_Jul11_sed_USG_FD_168128 | JGI IMG/M metagenome (GOLD analysis project Ga0224495, IMG submission 168128) | Sediment microbial communities from San Francisco Bay, California, United States - SF_Jul11_sed_USGS_4_1 | ecosystem: Environmental > Aquatic > Marine > Sediment | place: USA: California...
AATCGGCTTAATCTATTAGTAACCTCAGCTGAATTGAAGGTCTTTTTCACTGCCTTAGGGTCGTATTGATAATCGAATCCAAAAAGGTATTTCCCTTTTTCCGCGAAATCCTTCAAGGTTTTGGCTCTTTCCCTGAATAGAGGAATGAACTTTAAGAGCCATTCTCTTTTTTCCTTAGACATCTGGGAGGTTATCAAATTCTCCTGAACAAGAAAAGGAATAACTAAATCCAGAAGCTTTTCATCCTCGTAAGCCCGGATATATTCACCGTTCATCCATTCCAATTTTTGCAGGTCGAAGATGGGGTTAGCTTGGCTGACTGCTTCCAATGAAAAAGTCTGGATTAGCTCTTCTTTGCTGAGTATCTCCCTGTCATCCTTGGGTGACCATCCTAAAAGGGCTAAGAAATTTAGCATAACCTCAGGCAAATACCCTTCGTCTCTATAATCTGTTAGGGCTACCGCACCTTTTCGCTTGGAGATTTTCTGCCGATCCTTTGCCAGACCCAGAGGCAGGTGGGCGAACTCCGGAATATCTCTTTCCAGGGCTCGATATAACAGGACCTGCTTGAAGGTATTGGAGATATGATCGTTCCCCCGGATAATATGAGAGATTTTCATATCCAGGTCATCCACCACGCAGGCGAAATTATAAGTTGGCCTTCCATCCGAGCGCATTATTATGAAATCGTCCAGCTCTTTGTTTTCCTTTTTCAGCTCTTTATAGACAATGTCATAAAAACAGGTCTCCCCTTCCGGAATGAAAATCCGAATAGCTTTGGGTGTATTTTGTCTGTCTAATTCCACCCTTTCTTGCTCTGAGAGTTTCAGGCAGGTGAGGTCGTATTTCGGGTCTTTTTTCTGGGAAAGTGCTTCCTCCCTTTTCTTTTTCAGAACATCCGGAGAACAGTAGCAGTAATAGGCGTGCTTATTAGCTAAAAGGATTTCCGCATACTTTTTATAAAGCTCCATCCTCCGGGATTGATAATATGGACCCTCATCCCAGTCCAGTCCGAGCCACTTCAATCCCTCCAGGATAACCTCTACCATTTGAGGATCAGAACGCTCCACATCTGTATCCTCGATCCTTAAGATGAATTTACCCTGATTATGCCGGGCAAAAAGCCAGTTATAAACCGCGGTGCGTGCAGTTCCCACATGCAGAAAGCCTGTGGGACTGGGTGCAATCCTTGCCCTTATTTCTTTATTAGCTTTTGTTATATCCTTAGCGCCATTATTCATATAGATGACTTCTTGGCTGGCTCTCTTCTTTTATTTCCGGTTTCTCTCCTTCGAAATCGAATTTTATCCCGCCGGTTGTTACTGCAACTACATTGTAGAACCAGACTAATATGGCAGTAAAAATCGAGCCGATTACAGCATAGAAAATAGCCATAAAAAAAGCCATGAAGATACCAAAAACACCCGTGAAAAGTCCACTTAAAGATCCAAATTCTCTCATACCGAAAGCATTAAACATCCCTCCCAGCAAACTAAAAAAGATAGCATAAAATATCCCTATGATTAACCCTAAAAGACCATAGAGAATGAAGGATATTTTTACGCACGACCATACATCAATTTTTTTTAGTTCTAAGTTCATATCTCTCCTTGGTTTTGAAGTTAATTTTAAGATGATTTTTCTTTAAAATGCCTTTATATAAATTTTTATTACCATTTCAAATTTTAATCTATGAACACTTATCTGAGTTGTCAAGGAATTCCTGAGACTCCCAAAAGTAGTTCCATTATTTCTTTATCATTTGTTCAATCTATGCAATATTGGATCTTAAATAAATCCATAATTGTATAAAAACCTAAAAATTGCTTGCAAAAAAGCAAATTAAGTATAAATTAATATTCTAAAAACTTTCAAAGGAGTTATTATGTTCTTTTTAAGAAAATTTTCCTGCCTAATACCTCTTATCCTCGTGGTATTTATCTTTAATCTAAACTGTATCAACAAAAAGGAAGCTAAACAACACTTCGATGAAGCGATGAGAGTTAAGAACACGGCAATGTCAAAGGCTATAGACGAATTAAGGATAGCTGTTAAAATCGACCCCAAATATGCTGAGGCTCATTATCATCTGGGTACACTCTACCATCACAAGCAGCTTTTTGATCAGGCCTTAGAGGAATATAAAACAGTTCAAAAGCTTGATCCGGAATTCCCCAAACTGCACTATGTCATCGGAGCATTATATTATACCCGGGGGGTATTTGCCTGGATGAAAGCTGCCCAGATAGACGAGACTTTCCTTTACAAAGACGATGGGACGGAAGTTTTTTATAAGGAAGGTGCAGATCCAGTCAAGGAGATTGGGAAATATAAGGTACTAACAGAGGAGGATACCACTGATGCTCTGGCTTTTTATAATCTGCGAGGTGTTTATTATGACCTGGCTATTATAGAATACCAGAAAGCCATAGAGGCAAATCCAAAGGATACCTCTGCTCATTATGATTTAGGTTTAGTTTATATGGAAAGAGGTTTCCCTGATAAAACAAAAGCACAGATTCAAATCCTGGAGAACATTTCACCCGGTCATTCGTTAGGATTACAACAGCAGATGGAAATGGAAGAAGCCCAGAAAAAAATGTTAAAGGGAGGAAAATAGTTCTTAACCTGAAAAAATACTCAATCTCCAAAACAGGTTCCCAGTGAACGGGCAGATTTAATCAATGGATGAATTAAGGGAACCTTTTTGGGTCCTTGAGCCACTATCTTTAAAGGAACTTTAACCAGAGAGTTTCCTTTTACTCCGACCATATATCCGAATTCTTTTTTTATTATCATATCAACAGCTCTGGTTCCTAAATGGGTGGCTAATACTCTATCAAATGGAGTGGGAGAGCCACCTCTCTGAAGATGGCCCATAACTACAGTGCGGGTGTCGAATTCAGTAAATTCTTCTATTTTTTCTCCAAGAGCAAAACCTATCCCTCCTAAACGAACTGGGTCTGTGCTTTCTTCCACTATCCTCTGAATTACCACCTTCCCTCCTTTAGGTCTGGCTCCCTCAGATACTACAACGATGCTAAACCTTTTCCCTTTCTTTTCCCTTCTCTTTATAACCTCAGCTATCCGGTTAATATCGTAGGGGATTTCCGGGATAAGTATAATATCAGCCCCACCTGCTACTCCAGAGTAGAGCGCAATCCATCCTGAATGATGCCCCATAACCTCTACGATCATTATACGATGGTGAGACTCAGCCGTAGTATGAACCCGGTCTATCCCTTCTGTGGCAATCGAGACTGCAGAGTCAAAACCAAAAGTTATATCCGTCCCTTTTAGATCATTATCTATGGTTTTGGGGACTCCTACGATCGGAATCTCATCCTTAAATAGCTGATAGGCGATTCCCAAGGTACCATCACCACCTATACAAACCAGAGAGCTTAGCTTTAGCTTTTTGATATTTTTAATGACAACTCTGGATAGGTCCCTAAATTCCAGCCTGTCTCCTTTACCGATTGCATAATGATAAGGATTAGCCTTTTTGGTAGTTCCCAAGATCGTGCCGCCCAGTGTAAGTATATTCGACACATCATTATATTCTAGCTTTCTATAACGATTCTCTATCAGTCCCTCATAGCCATCCTTGACCCCTATTACCTCAATATCATATTCAATGATGGCTTTCTTGGTTACCGCTCTTATTACTGCATTTATACCCGGACAATCACCCCCGCCAGTTAGAATGGCAATCCTTTTTCTCTTTTTCATAATAACAACCCTACCTCTTTCCAATTTTCCAGGTATTAGTCTTAATATTTATAAATAAAAAAACATAAGTCAATATAGCAACTAACTTGTTTTTATCTAAACAAAAAAATGGAAGAAAATCAAGCGGATTTCAAATCATAAAAAATTTAATCACTTGAAAGCAGGTGTATTTTTTATTTCATTCCAAGTCTTTTGTTCTGTTTGAGGAGTGTCATTGCCTCCTTCAGACGTCTTTTCCGGGTCTCTTCCTTTTTAGCGTCAGTTATCCATCCGATATAAAGCCTTTGATACGAGGGAGCAAGATTATTAAAATTTTTCCATACTTTCTCTTTGGCAGATAATTCCTCTTTTAGATCAGTGGGAATTGTTAATTTTTTCTTTGAAGGTTTAGCTCTGGGATCTTTTTCACTATTTTTTATCGCATCTTGACATTTTACTAACCCTGACTTTGTTATCCTACCTGCTTCCATCATCTTCTTAGCTCTTTGAATATTCAATCGAGACCATTTGCTTTTGGCACTGCGCGGGGTAAATTTTTGAGAATATTTCTCCCCATCCAGTTTTTTTACTGTGCTGTCTATCCAGCCCAAACAAATCGCCTCCTCCACTGCATCATTATAAGGGATTCTGGGCTTGCCGGTATGTTTTTTATAATAGATTAACCAGATTTCTTTCTTGATTTTATGATTCTTCGTTAACCATTCACGCCACTCATCTCTATTGGCAACATATAACTTTTCAGCTGTCTTCTGCACGATTTGTCATCCTTTTTTCTTAATATTAAGAAAAGTCTATTTTATAAGATGGTGTTAATGAGGATTCATCCTTAATTTACCTTATCATATACAGGGAGGAGGTCCTCCTTTAAGAAGATTGGAAATCAGATAAACTATATCCGACAGACTTACATCACCATCACAATTGGTATCCCCCGATTGGATTGGATCTGGTGCTGGCCCAAACTTGAAAAGATCGTTTATAAGATAAACTATATCAGAAAGACTCACGCTCCCATCTTTATCAGCATCCCCTCGCAGAAACTGAACATACTTTATAGTACAGAAGTCAGAGTATCCCCCGCTACCCTCACTGCCTCCGGTTACATAGACATTGTCTGAGTCATCTATAACTATGGAGGAAGCAGCATCATTACCATTTGCAGGCCCATTATATGTTCTAATCCAGATAGAATCTCCCTTGGAATTATACTTTATGGTAGCCCAATCAGTCTGGTACGAGCCGGTGCCGTCGTCACTATATCCCGTAACATAAACATTGCCAGAGCCATCTAAGGTTATAGCAAAAGGATTATCGAAGGCGTTTCCAGGTCCGTTGTATCTTCTAACCCAAACAGTGTCTCCATTGGAATTATATTTTATGGTGGCATAATCGAAACTGGTCCCACTTCCATAACTGTATCCTGATACATAAACGTTACCAGAACTATCTACAGCTAAGACATTAGCCCGAGCCAGGTCACTTTCCCCATTTTTATATCTTCTCACCCAGGCAGTATCTCCATTGGAATAATACTTTATGGTAACATATTCACTGAAACCAGAACTGCCATAACCATATCCTGTTACATAGACATTGTCAGAGTTATCCACAGCTATGTCACAAGCATAATCCTGATTGTTTGCCGATCCGTCGTATCTCCTGACCCAGGCAGTGTCTCCATTGGAGTAATACTTAATAGTGGCATAGTCACCCATTGTCACACCACTCCAGCTATATCCTGTTACATAGACATTGCCTGAGCTATCTATGGCTATGGCATAAGCCCCATCCATTGAATTTCCCGGTCCGTTGTATTTTCTAACCCAAAGGGTGTCCCCATTGGAATTATACTTTATGGTGGCATAGTCATCTTGTGTCTCACTGCTGTAACTAAATCCTGTGACATAGACATTGTGGGATTTATCCACCACTATGTCTGAGCCAGTCTCAAAATTTTCCGGTCCGTCATAACTTCTGACCCAAGCAGTGCTACCATTGGAGTTATATTTTATGGTGGCATAGTACCCGTATGCCCCACCACCGTAATTATATCCTGTTACATAAACATTGCTCAGGTTATCTACGGCTATGCCACTAACCCAATCCGCGGAGTTTCCCGGTCCGTTGTATTTTCTAATCCATACAGTGTCCCCATTCGATTTATATTTTATGGTGGTATAGTCATAGTTTGTCCAACTGTCGTAACTTATTCCAGCCACATAGATATTGCCATAAATATCTGTAGCTATGGGACCGGCTCCATCATCTCCGCCTGCCGGTCCGGCGTATGTTCTTACCCAGGCAGTATCGACAGACTGGGCAAAAAGTGGCAGAGAGACGATAAAGGTTATAAAGAAAACTAAGAGCAATTTGTACATAAATCCTCCTGCTTATAAAAAAATAAAAGAGCCAATTTTAAGAATTAATATAAACAAGCCAAATCTCTTTAGCAAGTTTCAAAAATTAGGGAGGAAAATAGTTGAATAAATACCCTGAGATAGTTTAAGACCTTTGATCTTAATAATTAATTAGAAGAAATGGATTTTACTCGGCATCATTTATCCCAAATCATAAATCGGGATGAAAGATTTTCTTTTCTAAATCTTTGCGACTGATACTGTTTATCTCCTCCAGGAACCAGACTTCAGCCTCAGCCCTGCATTTACTGAGCATTCTGGGGTCAGCGATGAAATTCAGTTTGTGGAGACGCTTCACCACATCAGCTGGCAGGTCATAGTAGATATAGCTGTTATGAAAGTTATAATGATAAGGGGAATATTTAATCCTCAGAACCTCTACCAGTGGTCTGTATGTATAATTCAGATAATAACCAAAAGCCACGATATCGTTTCCTCGATTAAGCTCTTTAAGAGTCAATACCTGAAATAGCTCGAAAGTTGTTCTTAATATCTGTAATCTTTTTTCGAGCTTTTCCAGAAAGGGTGCAGGTTGAACCCGGTCATTCTTAACTATTCCTATTTTATCAAAATGGACAATTGGCTTACTGTGTATCTGATATTGAAGAAATTTATCTTCGCTTGATTTCTTCATCACTGCGATATCCAGGAATAGAAAAGGGCTTGTATCTTTCAATCGATAAAAAACCTGAGAGTGTCCATGCCAGGTAGGTTCCGGCAGACGGAATTTCAGGTCAAATTCCGAAATCAACAAAATCGTTTGTTCTATTACTTTTAAAACGTCTTCGATCGAATCATCCTCTACCACCACGTACAAGTCTAAATCTGACCATTGGTCCACTCTTTTGAAACTTGCTGCACCAGCTTCCCATAAAGCATAAACATTACTCAAAGGTTGCAGATGGGTAACCATAACTTCAATAATCCTATCTCTTGTGACCTTGTATTTTTTCATCCTAAATACACCTCTGCTTAATTCGCTTATTATTATTTTTAATTATTTTAGCTGTTTTAATGAAGAAGTCAACAGTAAAAAATGATTTTGAGGTAAGTCTGGAATTTTTATGTGAGGAAAAAGAGCCCTTTAACCAGGATAACTACAGGTCAGACTTATAATTTCCACGAGATTTCTATATTTCAGAAATTCCTGACGCATTTACTTTCTATTGGCTTTTTTCTTTGCATAAAGACTTGTCAAACCCAGCAAGCTCAAGAATCCGGAGCCAAACAAAAAAAGACTTGCTGGCTCAGGGACTACCCCAAAACTGCCAGTAACTCTCAGTGGAGTTCCTGCTGTTTCGCTATAGAAGGGTCTGAAGTTTTCTCCGGGATTTAGAGTATACCAGCCGAAGTAGTCTATATTGAGGGCAATATCCTGCATGCCGGTATACCCTTTTGTTCGAAACGAAAACTTTCTATTACGTTTCCAATCTGTCCAATCCCACCAGTCCCCAAATATATCATCATCAGATAAACCCGTCACACCATTAGCGTAAGCGGGATAAACAGTCCCGATTGTTGACATAAAGATAATATCCACAGGAGTCGTCCAATTTATATGGAAAAAGTTATCTTGAGTACCTATTCCGGTATATACTCTTGTATAAATCCAGTTTTCATAAGGGAACAAATTATCGATCTCCTCTTGACTTAGAGTGCTGCTTGCACCCCAGGTATAAGAATGCTCATAAACATTCCCTCCCAGATAACTGCTGTTAAAAGATATCCAGGCATCAGAAAGAGTAGCTTCGGAAACGGAGAAACAGCAGAGCATCCCTATAAATGCAAGCATTGATATCGATCTTTTCATTACTCTCTCCTTTCATAAAAAAATACTGGAGTTGCTCAATTTTGGCACGAGTAAAAGCACCAGTTTATACTATACCAAACTATATATTAATATTAATCGGATTTTGTCTTGTTAAACTTAAAATTTTTGTTGAATCTCATTTTTGAATTATACGTGAATCTATGGTAAGTTTACCCGACCTTGATTACACCATTTGAATCCTAAAAATTCGACTAATATCTGGTTTGACAATTTTAGGGTTGACTGGAAGAAAATCTTTCCTTAAATTATTTTTTAATCAATGGTAAATAAAGGAGGTACCAAATGAATATCATGAATCTGGTAAACAAAGGAGCATTTTTTCTAATTCTATTATCAGGTATGTTTTTCACAATGACAGACTGTTCTAATAAAGCTCCTTTACTTCCCGCAACCCCAATGGTACCAGTTATCGATACCTATCATGGCGTCCAGATTACTGATAATTACCAATGGCTGGAAAATGGTAATGATCCGGAAGTTCGTCACTGGAGTGAAGACCAGAACAAGTATGCCCGGTGGGTATTAGACCACATTTCCGTTCGCGGGAAAATTGTCAGACAATTGCAAAAATTGTATAATGAAGCTTCTCCTGAATACTATTCATTACAATATCAAAGTGGAGTGTTGTTTGCCCTCAAGAATCAACCACCTAAAGATCAACCGCTGCTGGTTAAGATAGAATCTCCATATGATCTGAGTACAGAACAAGTGATTCTCGATCCCAATCTGCTGGATACGACAGGCACAACTTCAATCGATTTCTATGTTCCATCTCCGGATGCACAATTGGTAGCTATATCGCTTTCTAAAGGTGGAACCGAGGAAGGTGACCTGTATGTATACGAGGTAGCTATCAGTAAATGCCTGGAAGATGTGATCCCCCGCGTTAATGGTCCCACAGCTGGAGGTGATGTTGCCTGGTCAGGAGATGGCTCAGGATTTTTCTATACCCGTTATCCTCGAATAAATGAAAGACCACCTGAGGATATACAATTCTATCAACAGGTCTATTACCACCGCCTGGGGACACTGACAGAAGGGGATAAGTACGTGATTGGCAAGGAATTCCCCCGCATAGCGGAAATCGAGTTTGAGGCATCAGACGATGGCCAGTATGTTTTAGTATCTGTCGCAAATGGAGATGGCGGTGAGTTTGCGCATTTCTTTCTTGACCCATCTGGAAAATGGAACCAGATAACTCGATTTTCAGATATGATCACTCAAGCTAAGTTCGGTCCGGACAACTCATTGTATTTTCTGTCTCATAATAATGCTCCCCGGGGCAAGATCCTTCGGCTTCCTGCAGGGAGAACAGGGCTATCACAGGTTAATACAATCGTCACTGAAAGCGAAGTGGTTATCCGGGATTTCCTACCCACTGCGACGAAAATCTATTTACAGGACTTAGTAGGTGGTCCCTTGCAGATTCGTGTGCTTGACAAAGGAGGCAATTTTCAAAAATTGGTACCCCTTTTGCCGGTTTCATCAGTGTATAATATGATCTCGCTGGGAGGGGACGATATCATCTTCAGTAATTCGAGCTATATTGAGCCTCCGGTTTATTATATCTATGAACCCCTGAAGGGAGACAAAATACGCACATCTTTATCTGTCAAATCACCAGCAGACTTCAGCAATGTTGAAGTAATACGCGAGTTTGCAACTTCAAAAGATGGCACGCAGGTCCCGATGAATATTATCCGCCAAAAAGGAACAAAGCTGAATGGAGATAATCCAACTATTCTCTACGGTTATGGCGGGTATGGTGCAAGCCAGACACCCGGATACAATCGCACACTCAGTCTGTGGTTGGAACAAGGCGGTGTGTATGTGATAGCCAATCTTCGAGGGGGTGGTGAATTTGGTGAAGAATGGCATAAAGCTGGTAATCTCACGAACAAGCAGAATGTGTTTGACGACTTTGCTGCTTGTGCACAATATTTGATAAATACGGGTTACACCAGTACATCCAAGCTATCTATAATGGGAGGTAGTAATGGAGGATTATTGGTAGGAGCGACCATGACTCAACACCCGGACCTCTTTAAAGCAGTTGTATGCCATAGAGGTGTTCTCGATATGCTGCGGGTCGAGCTGGATCCAAATGGTGAGTTTAATGTCACTGAATTTGGCACAGTCAAAAACCGTGATCATTTCAAAGCGCTTTACTCCTACTCACCTTATCATAATGTTGTTGATAGGATACACTATCCAGATGTTCTGGTTACTGCTGACGAGAATGATGGTAGAGTTAATCCTTCTAATTCGCGGAAAATGGTCGCCCGGCTCCAGGCGGCAACCAGTTTAAAGGGCTGTGTGTTGCTGAGAATGAGTTCCGGCTCCGGTCATGGGATAGGCAGTTCTCTGAGTGAAGATATTGCATTGAATGCGGATACATACGCGTTCTTATTCAATCGGCTTGGAGTAAGTTTCGAGGATAGATAATATCGACATAACCCGCTTGATTATATTTCTAATACCAGAACAACAACATAATATGAGTCGTCACTACATCGTAAAAATGTAGACTAAACTACAATATATTCGTTTCATCATTTTTATATACCGCTTTGCTCCTTCAAAAAGCTCAGGGTTATTGCTGAAAGCAATGGCGGAGCTTATGAGACAAGTATCGAACGTTTTTCATAACTGTATACACAGAGTTAGTGTTATTCATGCATATTCAAAAACTGGTTACTCAAATTCAAATATAATAATTAACTTTTTAACCTCGATGTAACTCTACTCAAACCTTTGTAACCCTCTAATCTAATATTTAATTACACTGTGCTTTAATCAGCGAAGAAGTTTAAAGATAACTAAATGTGGCAGAATAGGATACAAAAACACCCCTTGCTTTGATAACTTTTTTTTAATAACTGTGAAACATTTCAAAACAGGTCTCGTATATAATTTAAAGAGAACTTTGTAAATCAAAGTACTCTTAAAAGAGAAAAAAATTCTTAACTGGAGGTGTATCATGAGCGAAAAAATTAGTTTAAGAAAGGTAGAGAGTAAGGTTTTCTCTGTTGCCACTCAGGACGGTTTGTCAGACATTTTCATAGGCTGCATTTTCCTGATGTTAGCCATAGGTCCTCTTCTAAGCCCGAGTCTGGGAGATTTCTGGAGTACGGTGGTTTTTGTCCCCTTCTTGGGGATGGTAATGCTTGGTATCTGGCTGATCCGCAGATACGTGATCAG